>ERZ506952.204-NODE-204-length-45165-cov-12.0036_pt1 | contig 45165 bp, 37 predicted proteins | sample MGYA00512896_ERZ506952 | MGnify/ENA metagenome assembly ERZ506952 | reverse complement strand
TCTTTCAAGTATAACGAGAAAAAAGGAAAATGGGAATTTCAACGCTTCACAGGGCTCTTTGTAGGGATACGATCTGGCTTCGTCCATCTCCTTTGCTTCTATTTTGCTTCCATTGAAAAGCCCGCAACAACCATTGCGATTGCGTATCTTGATTTTCGGTTCCTACAGATACGCGTGCCTCGTCCATTACTCGGGCTTCACTGGAACCATCACTTCAAATATCTGCAATTCTTTTTGGGCGGTAAAGACTTCATCTTGCCATAACAATTCCCAAACATCGCCATCGATCTTTAAATGATTCTCTTTTAGAAAGGCTTGGATGCGATGGGTAAAAGCAGCAATTTGCTCCTCTCCCTCACTGACAAACCCAGACACATACGTACCAGTAGGACGCGTGATGATCAGCTTTTCAGGATAGAGATGCAGCCGATCTTGTGGAATCAAGATCAGTGCCCGATAAGGCGATGCGTGAAAGGTCTGATCCTCTAATGTCGTTCCAGCACTTAAAAAGCCGATGGGGTAGCCACTGAAGGCATCTTTATAATCCACTAGCGGATAAAAACGGGCGTACACTTGATAAGCAGATTCTGGATCATCGCCAGCGATCTCTTCAGAAACGATAAACGCCTCTGCTTCGTGGTGCGCTATCGTAAAGGTCTCAAAATCGGCTTTCTGTACTTTTTCATAGCGCTGGATGTAGCGATCGAAGGTTCGTTCCAATTCTTGCAGCGCAGCGATTTTGGCACGGACTTCTCCTCGCCGTTCCACAAGTTCCTTTTGCGTGTATTCAGGGTTGCGGTTTTTCAAAAATTGTCGAATGTCTTGCAAGGGCATGTCTAAAGAACGCAAGAGCAAAATCACGTCTAACTCAAGGCATTGTTCAAAGCCGTAGTAGCGATAGCCGTTTTCACCAATCGATTGCGGTTTGAATAAATCGATCTGATCGTAATAAATCAATGTGCGCCGACTCACGCCAGCATAAGCGGACATCTCACTGATGGTTAATTGTTTTTTCAAAAAAATTTCACTCCTTGCTTGACTGTAACGTAACGTTACAGTTTATTCTACCATAGAACGACATTTTTGGAGGGAAATCATGAAACAATTACAGTTATTTTATAAAGAAGAACGACGCTTCTTTTTCAGTTTATTTCTTTTGATGCTGGTCCAATCCTTCGGCACACTCCTGTTGCCGTATTTTTTGGCAAAAATCATTGATGAAGGGATCTTGAAAGTCGACACGACAGCCATTTGGCACAATGGCTGGTGGATGTTTGCCATTGCCATCGGCACCGTGATCGTCTCGGTAGGCGGTAGTTATTTATCTGCCCACCTTTCAGGAAAATTCGGGCATTTTTTGCGGATGCGCCTTTTCAAAAAAACACAGGAACTCTCTGTATCCGCTGTTGATGGCTATGGTACGCCCACTTTGCTGGCACGTACCACCAGCGACATCAACAACATCCAACAAATTTTGATGATGGCGCTGCAAATGATTTTGCCAGCCCCAATGATCGTCGCTGCTTCAATTTTTCTAACCGGCACCGTCTCTTTACGGATGATTTGGGTCCCAATCGTAGCGATCCTATGTTTTTCAATGATCGCTTATGGAGTGATTCGCAAAGCGATCCCATTATCACAAATTACGCAAAAACTAGTCGATAAAATGATGCGGATCTTACGAGAAACCTTTACTGGCGCTCGGGTGATTCGAGCATTCGACAAAGCTGCTTACGAAAAAGAACGGACAGATCAAACACTGACGGAATATGCGAAAACCATGATCCAAGTCAATCGCCTCTTTGCTGTCTTGAATCCGACCGTCAATTTAGTAATGGGACTCTCGATTTCGACTATCCTTGTCTACGGCGGCTATCAAAGTCTGCAGGGCCACCTTGCTATTGGTAGTATTACTGCCATCATCGAATACACGATCCTGAGTCTCTGGTTTTTGACTATGGCAGCGATGGTGATCGTGATGGTGCCTAAAGGCTTGACTTCCTTGCAACGGATCACAGAAGTTTTGGAAGAACCAATTGATTTGATCGACGGTGACCAAACCTTAAACAAGACCGCCGTGTCAGAAACGATCGCAGCTTTCAATCACGTGCAGTTTACGTATGAAGGTGCCGAAGAACCTGTCTTAGAAGATATCAGCTTTGAGATCCACCGAGGCAAAACGACAGCGATCGTTGGTGGAACTGGCTCTGGCAAAAGCACCATCGCCAAAGCGCTGTTGCGTTTCAAAGATGTGACTGCTGGTTCGATCACACTTTTTGACCGTAACATCAAAGAGATCTCACAAGCCGAATTACGGGACCAAATTAGTTATGTCCCGCAAAAAGCGCTCTTGCTTAGCGGCACGATTCAAGAAACCCTGCGTTTCGGCAATCGTCCAGCAACCCATGAGGCGATGGCAAAAGCTGCTGAAGTTGCTCAAGCCAAGTCATTTATCGAAGGCTTGCCTGAAGGTTATGAAAGTCCAGTTGCTCAAAAAGGCAGCAATTTCTCTGGCGGTCAAAAGCAACGATTGAGTATTGCCCGAGCGTTGACAAAGCCCGCAGAAATCTACTTCTTTGACGACAGCTTTTCTGCTTTGGATTATCAAACAGACGCCAACTTGCGGCGTGCATTGAAAGAATACACGAAAGATGCCGCCGTCATTATCGTGGCTCAGCGGGTATCGACCGTCAAAAATGCCGATCAAATCATTGTCTTGGATAACGGCAAAATGGTCGGTAAAGGAACCCACGAAGAATTATTACGCAATTGCCAAACTTATCAAGAGTTTGCCTCATCTCAAGGAATGGGAGGAATGAAGGATGAGTAAACAAACAATGGATACACCAAAAAACATGAAACATACAAGCCGACGTTTGCTGCGTTTGCTGATGGAACAAAAAGCCCGCTTTCTACTGATTATCGCTTCCGCCTTGTTCTTTTCCTTACTAATGTCCATCGCCCCTTTGATCTTGGGTCGTGGACTGGATAATCTGATTGCCTTGTTTCAACAAGAAGGCTGGCAGATCAATGATTTTTGGCAAAGTATTTTAGGTCCAGTCGTCCTATTAGCGGGAACGTGGCTTTTGATCAGTCTCTTTTCCTTGCTGCAAGAGTATACGATGGCCAGTGTCAGTGAAACCCTGACCTTGACTTTACGCAAACAAATCAGTGACAAATTCAATCGCCTGCCTATCAGTTTTTACGACAAACATCATACTGGCGATATTTTAAGCCGAGTGATTCTCGATTTAGATAAAGTATCCGAAGTCTTGCAAGTCGGTTTGATGCAGTTGATCACGGCAACTATCAGCATTACCTTCGGCTTGATCGCCATGCTTTATCTCAGCCCATTACTGACGATCGGTGTGGTCCTGATTTTGCTTTTGAGTGCTTTTGTGACTACCGTTCTCGCACGAAAAAACTTGAGCTACTTTACCAAAAACCAAGAAACATTAGGTGCTGTCAGCAGTCGTGCGGAAGAGTTTTATACCGCAAATCCGCTGATCAAATCCTACAACCAGCAAGTTGCCGTTGAAGCGGAAATGGCGGAATTGAGCGAAGCCCAATTTAAAGCCTTTCGAAAAGCACAGTTCGTCAGTGCAGCGATCAATCCTTTCGTGCGCTTTATCAATCAAATCGGCTTTATCTTAAGCGCCGTCGTTGGTGGTCTGATGGTGTTGCAAGGGCAATTATCCATTGGTCTTGTACAAGCCTATCTGCAATACATTAACCAAGTGTCTGAACCGATCACGCAAGCTTCTTATATTATGAATACCTTGCAAAGTGCCTTAGCATCTCTCGAACGAATTTTTGAGATCCTTGATTATCCTGAAGAAGAAACAGCGACCCAGCAACTGCCAGTTCCACAAACCATCAAAGGAAAAATCGATTTTCAACACGTCTCCTTTGGCTACAACAAAGAAAAACTCCTGATGGAAAACGTCGAATTTTCCGTCAAACCAAAACAAACGGTCGCGATCGTCGGACCAACAGGTGCTGGAAAAACCACCATGATCAATCTTTTGATGCGCTTTTATCCATTGAATGGTGGGAAGATCTTGCTGGACGATCAAGACATGATGTCCTTTTCGGCACCAGCAGTACGGAAAAAATTCGGTATGGTGCTGCAAGATACGTGGCTGTTCCAAGGAACCATCGCTGAAAATATCGCTTATGGCAATCCCGATGCCACTCGGGAAGACATCTTGGCTGCCGCCAAAGCCGCCCAATGCGACCACTTCGTGCGAACCCTGCCCAACGGTTACGATACCGTCATTGGTTCCGAAAGCGAACTGTCACAAGGACAACAACAATTATTGACGATCGCTCGGGCGATTTTAGCAGACCCAACGATTCTGATCCTCGATGAAGCCACCTCCAGTGTCGACACGCGGACGGAACAAATGATCCAAACGGCGATGGATCGTTTGACCCAAGGACGGACCAGCTTTATCATCGCCCATCGTCTTTCTACCATCAAAAACGCTGACTTGATTCTAGTGATGAAAGACGGCTCCGTCGTCGAAAAAGGCTCCCACACAGAATTACTGGCACAAGATTCCCTTTACGCCCAACTATATAACAGCCAGTTTGCAACAGCTTGATGAAAAAGCCGAAAGGGCCAACGATGTTTAAGACGAATCGTTGGCCCTTTCGGTTATTTGCTTTTCATCCCCAAGTAGCGCATGTGTTCCTATACAAGAAACACTTGTTAGGTACCAAAAACCTTTCCCTTGCCTTGCCCGTATTCATATTCCATAATCAGACGTGAGCGATGATCCATCAAACAGACCGTATGGGAGTGTTGCAAATGAAAAATTTTCAGATGACGTTTATTACTTCTACGACCACCATTCGTTGGTTGAAACTATTGAATCTTTTGGAACGGCATAAGATCCTTTCGAATCGTGAGTTGTCCAAAGCTGTCCAGAGTTCGCGGCGCACGATCATTTATGATATGGAGGGGCTACGGAGCTACTTTGGAAGTACGCTCATGATCGAATCCACGTCGAATGGCTATTCTCTTCACGAATTACTACCGAAGGAATATCTGGAACGAAAACGAGCGCTCCTTCAAAATGAACCGTTATTCGTTATTCTTGAGCATCTGTTTAAGGGAGAATATCGAACAGTTTCCGAATGGGCAGACTATTTTTATCTTTCTGAGAGTTCCCTTTTACGCTATTTGACACTTTTTGAAAAAGCCCTGAAGCCCTTTCAGTTATCTGTTGATCATAAGAATTTCCGTCTGATCGGATCAGAAGCGGATATTCGTAAATTTTTCCATGCCTTTTATTATGATTCGGACGCTACGCCTCATACGGTACGTCCAACCATTGCTGTGCAAAATATCGTCTTAGATTTTTTTCGCAATATACGCGGCAAAACCAATAATACAGCTTCATTTTGGTATATCAGTTATTGGTTGTATATTATCCTTGAGCGTCATCAAGCGGGAGAAACTGTCGTTGTCTCCGAACAATTAAAAAAGATCGTCTTGGCAGATGAACTCTTCCAAGAAATCCAGCCCCTCAATCAACGACTCCAAACCGCTTTTTCCTTGTCTTTACCGTCAGAGGAGCTGGTCTATCTTTTCGCTCTACTAGCAAGTAACCGTGGGATAAACAACTATCTCAGGGAAATATCATTTGTTACCCGCTTTGACCATTGGCCTGAGCTAAAAGAACTGACTGCCAATTTTTGCCAGCTCCAGCAGATTTCCGATCATGATCAGTCCCGAGATTTTGTTTTTCTCCATTCTTTCTTTATTACGGAAAAAATAAAGCAGCTGATATCCCCTACCTACAATCAAAGCATGGAAGAAATTTCCAATTACGCACAAACACAATACCCTAAAGAGTATGAGGAAAATACACGGTTTCTTCTTAGAGAGCCTCTCTTTGAAGCGACCGCTCTGCCAGCAATCAGTGCCCGCTTCACTTTGTACTTTGAAGGATTAAAAGAAAAATACTGGGGCAACCCACGCCGGATCGCCTTTCTTTTAGAAGGGGATGCGCATATTTGCCTTCACATCAATGCTTTTGCTGTAAAATATTTTGGTCGATATCATGTTTTACAATTCCCTGATTCCAGTGAGTTTTCTTTGGATTATGTGGAACGAAACAAGATTGATCTAGTCGTGACGAATTACGCAGAGTATTTGGAAGAGTATATTCTGGATGTTGAATGCCTCCTAATAAAATCGATCCCAGATGCAGATGATTGGAACAATTTCTTGAAAATCATCAACCCAAAAATCATCCATAATTTTGCGTTGCAAAACACCGAAAAAAGCTCCTTCTATAACTGAAAAGACGTGTGCGGCACTTGAACGCCGCACACGTCTTTTCCATTCGTTTCTATGGACGAGTAGTATTTGTTCTTCACTCTGGCACACTACTTAACGACCATTCAATCGTTGCACGGTACCGTCCCAACTTGGGATTTGCACCAGCAGGTACTTCTAAGGTGACACTGGTGGCTGCCGTCTCTTGATCACCAAAACGATAGACCCATGTTCCCGTACTCTGACTATCGCCAGTTAGTAGAGGCTGCGCTTCGCCTGGCGCCAAAGTTACCCTATCCTTCATCGTTGAAAGCTCTGGCATACTAGCATTGGAATTTTCTGAAGTCGTCATAAGCCGTTGATTGGCTAAACTGATTTGAGCACCGATCAAGGGCTCATTGTCTTCATTTCGAAAGCCCTGTGAATTAAGAGTCGCAGATAGACGCCAACTCGTCTCTTCTGTATCCTGACGCTGATCCGTGATCTGTACATAATTTGGACGTTCCTTAGTTTCGCTTGCCCCTTCAGTAGGAATCATTTGCTGAGGCAATGCGTGATACGTTCCTTTGGTACTGCGGATCGGCGCTTGACCAAATCGGAACTGAGAAACAAAATCAAGACTAAGTAATCCTTGGTCTTCAGGAATGATCGGTGGATTTTCTGGGTTCACCTCTACATCTGGTTCCAATGGATCAACCGGCGGCAGTGGGCCAGTCTGGGCGATTCGCAGGGTAGTTGCAGCGGGAAACACAGCATCCCGAAAAACGAGTTCTGAAGCTGGATTCTGATTGCCCTGTTCGTCATTCGTTGACGGCGGATTGATCACTCCAGCTTCTTTTGCCGAACCAGCAGAATCTTTCAGAAAGACTTGGATCTCATCCCCCGCTTTTAACTGCCGATCACTTACATCAATCGTAAACGTTCCCTCTTCATCGATAACCACCGCCTCTATATCAAACCAGATACCATTATGGGTAGCACTTAGCTCAACCTCTGTGTCTTCCGTGTGGCCATGGATCTCGTTTGTTTCTTCAAGAAGAACGTAGGAAGCAAAAGCTGCGGGCGTTGGCGGCAAAATGGGGAAAACCTGCACGGGCTCGGTTCGTATTTGATGCTGGGCACCTTCTGTCAGTTCGCCGCTGGTTAATTCGACGGCGATGACTCGGACGATGGTTCCTGCTTCCAAGGGAGCCACAAGAGGAATCTCAAAAATTCCTCCTTGCGCCTCTTCTCCATAGATACTGATCCCCGGTGTGTCTTCTGTATGTCCAACGGTTTTTGCAGTAACTTCTTCCTTCTGACCATCTGCTGTTTCAATTTCAACGGTCACTTTCGCTTCATCGTCCCAAGCTGGTCGAGTCCCGTCAAACCCAACAGGCAAGCTGACTCGCCCATGAATTTTTTTGTCCGCATTCGTCGGCACCCGCAACTCATCAACGATCGCCCAACGCGCATTGTTTGAACTTACGCGAGAATATGCCGTCAGTCCCTGATTGCCAAAGGTCTCCGTATTCAATATCTCTGGCTTATTCGTCAAACCCAACAGGCCAAAATCAGCGCCTGAAAAAGCAAAATCAAGGGTTGGGAAATTTAGATCGGGATCTCCTAAAAGATTTGACCCATTTTTCCAGGCAGCTAAGTCACTATTCGTCGCCGTTAATGTTGAAAGATTAGAAACACTAAAGATGTTTCCTCCATCAAGCCGATCGTTACGAAAATCAAAAAAGACTGGATCATTCAAGAAGACAGATAGTTTGCCTGAACGAAATACCCCACCATTCGGGGTACTGGTCCGCCCTTCCACTTGGAAATATCCTTGTTCAACGTAAATTGTTGAATTGAAGTAGGTGTGCATGTCGATCCCTGGACCACTATCTGCTACACACATAAATTTACTATCGTCACCTACGATTGAAAAATTATTCTCTGTCCCGTTATCATGGATACCTCTCGCATAAAAAATCCCTTGGTTTCCTCCAGCAACATTCCCATCATGCGCGTTGCCATTTCCTGGATTATAAAGATCAACGATGCCGCCTTCGGTGATCTCAAAAGAATTTCCTCCACTAGGAATTCGGATCAAGGGTGCGCTGCCCCCTTTTTTATGAACATTTACTATTCCACCATCCGTCACATGAAACGTCACCATACCGAAGTATAAAAAGCGAATCACAGCATGGTCACCGTCAGCCTCATGACTGCTAGCTATTAGTTGTCCATTGCTTTGCACTTCAAAGGTAAAGTTGAGACTGGTGATATTGATCGCACTAGCAGTGATGCTTTCAACCTCTAAAATTGCTGATTGACTCAAAGTAAGAACGCCAGCTTCTGCCGCATTCGACGGTGTCGTTAAAACAAAAGCTGCTGCTCCTTCTGCCGCTGCAATCTCACTGAAAATCCGTACATGTGTGTCTTCGCCACTAATGGTGACGTCGGCATTTTTTCCGTTGACTCGTAAAGCATTTGCATTTTCGGCTATCAAGCGTACTTTTGACCCGTTCTGGACCGTCAACTCAGGATTCTCTCCAGTCAGATATATGCCGCGCCTTTTTTGTGTCGTTTCAATTTGCAATAAGGCAGCTTCCCCCACTATCATTCTTGGATCAGCGCCCTTCATGAGTAGTGCAATATTTTGTTCTTCAGAAGTGTCCGTCGCTACTCCTTGACTTTCTACAATGAGCGTACCTCCATCAATCAGATAAAAATTGCTGTCGTCTCCTAATAGTTCGATCGCATTGGCATCTGTTGCCGTCTCATTTTTCACTCGCACTTGCGTTGTATCTCCTGAGATCGTAGCAGAAGGAAAGAAGCCATTTAAGAGAATGGCGCTCGCATGCATTGTGTTTATCGTTACGTTTGCACCAGATTGGATCGTCAATTCTGGTTGCTCGCCAGTCAGAACAAGCCCGCGTTTTCTTAACGCAACATCGATGGAAAAAACCGAGTTCTCTGCTACAATAAATCGGGGATTTTTCCCAGATAGGATAACGGCATTGTTATTCAAAATCGTCGCATCAACAGCTGTTCCAGGGCTTTGAATGATTAAAGAGGCCCCGTGATTAATTGTCATTTGACCATTATCCCCACGCAGGTCGATCGTATTCGCATCCCCTTGTCGCGTAGTGATGGTCATTTGGGTCTCTTCGCCAAGCAAAAATCGTGGCTCTTGAATATCTGGTGCTGTATAAAAAATCCACATATTCGGCTTATCAATAACCACCTGTGCTTGATTGCTCGCTTCTACTTCCTTCAAATTGAACAGAGTATCGGAATCCATCGTCATTGCTTCAAAGCGATTGATACCGCCTGTAAAACGAACCGTCGCTTCTCGTGCTAAAATAAACGGCGACCGATTCTCCGCGGCTTCTTCCACTCCCTCTAGTTCAACGACCCAGTTTTGACTCAACGCATTGGTGGTCTGGATCAAAGCGGTGTTGCCTGTTTTTTGGTACGTGAGATTTTCAATACGAAAAATCGTTTCTTCATTAACAGCTAATAATCGAAAATAGGCACTATTGTTAGTGAAGGTCAATGTATGGCCATTTCCTTGAATCATTATCGGACGATCGATGGTCATTATGCTGGGAGTAGATTGGACAAGGTCCGCTTGTAAGGAAAGAATTGATACGGCTGGATCTTGTAAAGCACTACTAAACTCCGCCATGTTCGCTACAAAAGCTGTGCCACCATCAAAGGAGCTTGGTACGATCGCACTAGCCGCCTGTTCTTCTGACGCTTGCTGCAAACTTTCGTCGTCTGCTGCTTGTCCAGCAGGATCATTGTCCTTTTCTGACGATTTTTTGGACTCATTTTCCATGTCTTTTGGTGTTTCCTCATTTTCTGTCTCTGCGGCAGCTATTTCAACGATCGCTTCACTCCCTGCACTGGCTACAACAAAACTTCCAGGACGTTCGGCAACGACCAAAACAGAAAATGTCTGCTGTGCTTGACTTGCTTTGATCTGCCAGCCCTGATCGCTTTGTTTTACTGCTGTTTGTCCGGGAGCCAATGCATCAGTCATCAGCTTGACTTCTGCTGGTAATTCTAGGAAGATTTCTGCCACTGCTTGGTCGCTGACCAATTCGATCGTAAGCGGTTGACCTACCGTACCAGCAAATTTAGCCTCTTTGAACTGCACCATCCCTTCAGGCTCAGATGTTTCTGCGGCAAACTCCTCAAGAACGCCCTCATCCGTTAGCGTTTGTGCAAGGTAAGGCGGCTCGGTTTCAGCAAAAACAACGATGAGAGGGACACTCATCAAGCGTAATCCCATAAAAACAAGCAGCAAGCGAATCCAATACTTCAAGTTTTGCTTTTTCATTCCATGCTCTCCTTTACTTCTTACGTATCCATGGTCGGCTTTTTGTTCTTCCATAACAGCCAAATGATTATGCCAAGAAGGAGGATCACTAGTCCTAATGCGCTGATCAACCACCAGTTTTGCTCCTCTTCAATGGTGACATCTTCACGATTCAACTGCCGTGCTGTGTCTGCTTCCACAGTAAACGGAAATTCCCAGGTCCACTCCTCGCCTTCAGCTCGAGCGGTTAGGCTCATTACATATTCTCCGCTGTAAAAACGATCCCCCTGCAATGAAACGGGAAAATGAAAGTGTGAATTTGGCGCCATTTGCATCCCTTCACGCTGCGCCTCATATAAAACGTCTTTCTGATCTGCTCGTCGAACAGCTGCCTCTACCTCTAGGCGATTGATAAAACGCGGCAAAGGGTTTTGCAGCGTTGCCCGAAACGCATTGCGATAATTGACTTGACCGGCAAACACATCCAATAACGCAAGCTCTGGTTCAATAATAGAAGCTTCATTGCGGACAACGACGCCTAGAATATAAGCAAACCGATTTTGGATCGCAACACCTTCTTCCTCTGATCCAGTCGTTTCTGCGATGACCTCTCGAATACGTAAACCGCCGACTAGACTACCAGCAAAGGCTTCTTCAGGCATATGTATGGGTAACTCGATCGTCTTTTTTTCCTTGGCTGACAAAATGATCTCTCTAGGTGATTCGATTAGATCAGCTATCGAATAAGGCAAAGTCGGATCAGGTTCTGCGGCATCTTTGCCATATTCCACGACGCCATTTCCGTTAGTGAACGCCGTATGCGCGGATATTTCGATCGTGATTTCCTTTTCCGCGCGATTTTGAATCGTCACTCCTAGAACATCATCGGTCCCTGGCGCTAGTTCTAGATCAAAATAGCCACTATTCCCATCTGGCAATTGGCTTTCCGGTAAATTAGGAACCACATGAAATGGCAATTCTGATTGTGTTTCTGCCCAACCTGTCATCGGCAATCCAACGAGTACCATCACCAGTAAAACAAACCCAGCTACTAGCCTCTTTTTGATTGATCTCTTGCTTTGTGTCTTCATAATGAATCATTCCTTTCAAAATAGGCAGGAACGACTCGTCTCCTGCCTATTCCCTCTATCCCTTGCTCACTTTCCCGATTCGTTTTTCCCTAATCGCAACACGCGGATCATTCGCTCTCGCGTTTACTGGTAAAATGATCCGTTAAATCCATGTGCCCTTATTCGTGCTTTTGAGCCAAGCTAAAAGACCGGCTTCTTTGCTGTGTTCTTCCAAAAAACTTATTCCTTAATTACCAGGAGTGGCACTTAAATGCCAAGTCAGAGTAGCCGTATAAACGGTTGCTTGCGGATTCGCTCCTGTCGGTATATGGAGCCAAATCGCTTCATTGAGAATATCCTCTTCCCCAGCTGCATGCTGTTGATTTAGCAGGGTTTGATCACCCCATTGAACCGTTGAAAGACCCGCCCCTTGGCCAGGAGCTGCAGACATCAAGGTGTTGCCTTCCGTCCCAACGTCGATAGTTTGATGGTTAAATTGATCGCTAGGTGCCGTTGGGAAAGTAGCCGGATCTAATGCATTCGAACGAATCTGTGGATTTTGAAATTCGATATAAGCCCCACGTAATTTATGATTCAAAGTGGCATCGGTACTTGTAAATTGATCCAAGTCGACATTTAACGTCCAACCGTTATGTCCACCACGGGTATCCAATACTTGAGCAAAAGAGACATATGGCGCGGTTCCTGACCCATCAGACAGTCGTTCTAGCTCCGCAAGCATGGCGGATTTTCCAGGTCCTGTGCTGATCACTTGGGTCCCAAAATCGAAGCGCTTTGGCACATGCACCAAAGTGAATGGACCGGTTACCTCTGGATCGATCGGATCAATTTCTACCTCTGGCTCTTTTTCAGGTAATTCAACATCGATCTCCACCTCATTCCCAGGGATGAAGTCTACTTCATTTTCGGTATTTCCTTGCAGGATGGGTGTTGCTGCTGCGGTCACTCCCCCAGATAACACAGCGATACTCATGATACTGATTGTTGCTAAATAAATACGTTTCATAAAAAATTACTCCTTTTACTATTATTATTCGTAGAAAGACTCTACGATGATTACTATTGATCGATGCAAAACCTTTTTTCGCTAGAATTGGTTGCCAGATGACTTACTAATCTTTCCTTTTCTTCAAAATCCACAACTGCCTTATCCTAAAACAAGCGCGCGACCGTATTGCTTAAAGGCCATTTTTCTCGTTAGCGGATCGTCCTGCGCATCGTTTCAAGTAAACAACCACACTCAAGATGACGAGCAGCAGACCTATCCAGCAAATAAGTAGTCGTTGGTGACTGTTCGTTTGCGGAAAACGATCATTTTTTGCGCTATCAGACGAATCTTCTTCAGGTGCTCGCCATTCCCCTGTCGGCGGTTTGGGCTCTGGCTTTTCAGGTTCCTGGCCACCAACAAAACGGATGACCCCTTCTGTTCTAGCGGTGGACACTTCTTTGGCTTCTACGAAATCAGCGACTAGCAGACAACTTAACAGCAACATTGGTACAATAAAATACCTCAATTTACGAAGCGCCATGTATTCCCCCTCATTTTCCTTTCACTCCTTTTTCTCTTCCCAAAAACATACTTCAGACACAAACGAAGTCCTCCAATCCTTCATTTAGGATGGAGACAACCATTTTAATCGCTTCTTTATACCCAATGTATTTAGGCAAAAAAAAGACCTGCGGTTGCTTTTCTATGGAGTAATCAAATGGGATGATATTGGTGATCAAAATATCACAGTCAAGCTGGTTGATCTGTTCCGATGTTAATTGCTCTTCATAGAGCACAGCCATTCGACCACTAAAATGATGTTCAAAGATACTATAGACCCATTCATCGATCACATAATTATTGGCAAGTAACACCACGATTTTTTGCGAAACCCGAATCAATTGATTGCCAAAAAGATAAAGAACGAAGGAACAACAAAAGTCCGTCAAAAATTGATTTTTGAAACATTGCGGAATCTCATTCACTTCCATAAACCTAATCAAAGGCTCATACAGATCAAAAGGCAAAGAAAACACAAATTGATTCGTACTATCCGGATTTTTTAGGTAGATAGGTGCTAAACCAACTTTTGCATATTGTCGTACTAAAAAATCTTCAACGACCTGTTGAATTGCACAAGGTTCGTCAAGGTAAGAATTGTGCTGTTCAAAAAAAGCAACAAAAAGTTCAACGAATCGCTTACTCGTTTTTGAAAAGGTATTGAGGGGAATCCTCGTTTTCCCCCGAAGCGCCCACTGCGCATAGAGCATTAGGTAAATAAAACACGCTTCCTGAAGGAGCCGTTTTTTTGCGATGGGTTGAAGACTGCTACTTTCTTGAAGTGTTTCCTTGATCGTCAGAAAAAGCGGATCTTGCTGGATCACTGCTAGGACCTCAGGATCAACGATCAAGGTTCCAAAAGTGGCACGCTGAAATGACAAACGAATAATATTGAGGAGCTTTTTTCTTGAAACGATCCCCACGTTTTGCTCAATTCTTTTTAAAAGCGTTTCTTGGAGCTGATGATCAATAACTGGCAACTCAAAATAGTGCGTTTCGCAATAAAAATCCCAGAAGAACTTTCGCTGATTGATTTCTTCTCCCATCAGCCCAATCGGTGCTTTGGTTACCACCAAACCGTATTCATCAAGAATCAGCTGTAATTTTTTTAAGAGTCGATTTGCCGTTGATTCTGAAATATGCATGGCTCGTATCCAAGCTAGAAAAGGAAACGTTTGTCCTGCATAAAAAGCTTGTACTAATAAAATCAGTGGTTCTCGCTCATAGAAAGAGCGTCGTTTTTTATAGTACTCACCATGATCCTTGATCACCAACTTCATCCCGTGATGGGTCCCTTCAAGAGAGATCGTATCACCAAAAAATGTGCGTAGTGCTTTTAAGTCCGTTAAGATCGTCCGCCGAGAAATACTCGCTTTTTCTGAGAGCTGCTTGACACTCAAAATCTGTTCGTTTTCCATGTACGCCAATAGTATCAGGCTTCTTCGATTCACTGAGTTCGTTACCAATTGGAATGTAAGACTGTTCACGGGCTTAATCTCCTTTAGCAAATTTCCTATAAATTATTTATCAAATCGTAGGTCCCTCCTTTAGCGCTGCCTTCGAATCTTTACAATGTTTCTTGTTTGATTCTAACAAAATTACCACCTATTTTTTATCCAGCATTTGCACACGAGGGTGCAAAAATATTGACTTTCTATCAATATTCATCTATTTTTCAGGCTCTCAAAGGTAAATATTAAGTGTTATTTTAAATAGTTCCGCTACGTTTTTGTTTATTGTTTCTCCTTTATCAATTTCTAGCTATACTCACAAATAAGCCACAGCTTTTTTAGTAACAGCGCCGATTTCAACTGATTGAAGCACAAAAAAGCAGCTAGACACTTGTCTAGCTGACTATATAGAATTCTAAGTTAGAACAATCTCCTATTTCTTTTTCAGTACGCTTATAAACACACCGCCTACCATGATTGCGCCTAGAATCACCAGCCATGCAGCCCGTTGCTCACCGCCCCTTCAAGTGGTAGATCACTTGAACCGTTGTTTTTGGCGAGTACCATGAGAACTGGCTAGCTTCAAAAACACTGATAAGGATAAAGATAACAAAGCTCACTCTTCTTTGTCAGTGATCAAAAAATACTGTTTATATGGACGCCCAATTTTTGTATACACATTTTCGCTGCAAATGGCTTTGGTCTTTTCTAAATGGGCGACATACTTTCGTACCGATACATGGGACAATGCACAAGCTTGCGCCAATTCTTGGACTGTAAATGGCTGTTTGATGGTACGAATCGTTTCTTGGATCAGCTGAAGCGTGTCTTCTGTCAACCCTTTTTCCAGTTCGATCCACGGACTTTTTTGGTTTCCCTGCAGCAGCAGATCGATTTGCTGCTGAGCGATCCGTGGATGTTTGAGGCTTTCCCGTCGTTGCTGAAATACTTGGATACTTTGGGCAAATCGTTCGAAGGAAAACGGCTTGATCAAATAATCCAGCATCCCCAAATGCAGGCTTTGGCTGATCAATCGTGTTTCATCGGCAGCCGTGATCATGATGACATCCACAGCCTGTTGTTGTTCCCGTAATTTTTGCAACAGCTCCAAGCCATTGCCATCTTTCAAATGGATATCCAGCAAAAGCAGCTCAATGGTTTCTTTTTGCAGCATTTCTTGCGCTTCTTCCACTGTTTCCACCGAAAAAATTCGCTCAAAAACCGCCAAACGTTCTAAATAGCTGCGATGAATAAATTGAACCATCGGGTCGTCTTCAACAATCAAAATATTGGCTTTCATAGCTGCTCCTTCCGATAATCATTCGTGATCGTCACTTCCAAAACACCTTGGGCTTGTTGAAAAATGATTTTCCCGTTGACTTCATGCAACAATTGCTGAAAATAGCCAACTCGCTGTAAAGTCACTTGTTCTGTGGGTGTCAACATTTCTTCCGCTAGCTGCCAACTCGTTTGCAGTTGATTTTCTTGGTACTCGATTTTCATAAATACCTCTTGGGTCAAATGCTTTTGCAGCAAAAGATGATGTATATATTGATAAAGGTTTAATAAGACTTTGGTTTCATGTGCAACGGCTCCTTGGGGAATCTCTGGAAAAATTTCTACCAACAGCTGGCATTTCTTTTCTAAAAATTTTTGCCGCTCGCCAATCAAAAAACCTGCCAGCAAGGGATTTTTAATGAGAATCGCTAGCCGATGAGCAAATTCTTTCTCTGGTTTCAAAATATCATCTAAATAGATCGTCAACTCTTCATAGGCTTCTAAGTCCACCAAACCATAGATGACATGCAGCTTGTTCATAAATTCGTGGGCTTGACTTTGCAGTGCCGTCGCATAGGCTGTCGTATTTGCCAACTGATCCGCAATGAATAAGGACTCTGTCGCATTTCTTAGAAAAATAATATACCCTATCTGCTGATTTCTCACGATGATCGGCGCCGATGAAAAGACATAGTCCTGCCCTTCTTGCTGTACTAACCGCTCTTGCTTCTTGTCAAAATCAACATGCTGCAAAGCAGGCAGGATCGTTAGCAGGGATTGGCCAACCAAGCCATCTTCTGATGCAGTAGCAAGCGGCAATGCCGTGGCGGCTCGATTTGCCAGCAAGATGTTCTTGGCTAAGTCTAAGACAAAAACAACATCCTTGGTTTCTTCCAGCATACTATTGCGCTCTTCTAACAAACGTGAGATTTCTTGTGGTTCCAAATTATGCAGTTGGCGTTTCAAATAAAATGCCACGAATAATGCAATCCCCCCGCCTAATAGCAAACTGATGAACAATGCTTTCCGATAGCCTTTTTGTGATAGTAAGATCAACGATTGCAGTGAAGTCATTTTAATCCCTAATGCCACGACGCCAAGTTGTTCTCCATCTTCTTTCACTGGAACGAACCCCCGTAAGGATTGTCCTAAGGTGCCGTTGCCAATGGAGAGAGACTCCTTGCCTTCAATGGCAGGTGTTTCATCGCCACCAGTAAAAGGTTGACCAATTTTTTCAGGATCTGGGTGCGTGATCCGAATAGCGTCTTGGTTCATCAAAACAATAAAGTCCAACCCATAGTTTTTTGCTAATTCATTGGTATATGATTGCAACTGGGGACTGGCTTTCTCATCCCGCAGTGCTTGCTTGACCTCCGCTTCTGACGCTAACTGACGGCCGATCGATAGCAGCAGCGTTTCTTCATCTCGGTGCATTTGCTCTTTTTGTTCCATCATCATCAGTACATAAAATAATGTTAGAACGATACATAAGGTACTGGTAAAAATCCCTACTAACAGCACCCACAGCCGGACTGGCCGCTCCCGCATAGTCGTTCCTCCTCAATTGCTAATAAGCGTTCATTACACGCTCATTTTAACATAGGAATCTTTTTCCGAAGGTCTTTTTTTAAGTTGCATTTAATTAAATTAGTTAAATAATCTTCTTTGTTTGTGAGCGCTTCCTTATACTAGAGACATCCAAAGGAGGTATTTGAATGAAACAAGTCGTCGCAAAACAACCCGTTGTTGAAAAAACGCAAACCAAAGCAAAGTGGTGGTCTTTCTATGTTGGTTCCGTTCCCTTGCCCGTCTATCTGGTAATGTCTGCCATTATCTTGATCACTGCTTTTCTGCAGCAACTGCCTGTCAATATGCTGGGTGGCTTCGCAGTTATCCTAAGTTTAGGCTGGTTATTAGGAACGATTGGTGCCAACATCCCTATCATTAAGAATTTCGGTGGTCCCGCTATTTTTTCTTTGTTGATTCCGTCAATCCTGGTCTTTTTTAATCTCATCAATCAAAACGTATTGGAATCAACCAATATCTTAATGAAGCAAGCGAACTTTCTTTATTTCTATATCGCCTGTCTGGTTTGCGGCAGTATTTTAGGGATGAATCGCAAAATCTTAGTCCAAGGGTTGATGCGAATGATCATTCCTATGATGTTAGGCATGGTCTTAGCGATGGGCGTAGGTACGCTTGTCGGTGTCCTGTTAGGGCTAGATTGGAAACACACTTTGTTCTTTATTGTGACTCCTGTTTTAGCTGGCGGTATTGGGGAAGGAATCTTGCCGCTTTCCTTAGGCTATAGTGCCATCACTGGTTTAGGTAGCGAGCAATTAGTCGGGCAGTTGATTCCAGCCACCATCATCGGCAACTTTTTCGCGATCGTTTGTACTGGCTTGTTGACTCGCTTAGGGGAACAAAAACCGCGGCTTTCAGGAAAAGGCCAACTCGTTAAAATGAGTGATGGGGATGATTTGAAAGATGCGTTGATTGAAGATCAATCGCCAATCGATGTCAAATTGATGGGCGCAGGTGTGCTGACCGCTTGTACGCTCTTTATTCTAGGCGGTCTGTTGGAACACGTCACTGGGTTCCCTGGACCTGTACTCATGATCGTAGCAGCCGCTTTCTTGAAATATTTGAATGTCGTACCAAAAGAAACCCAAAAAGGATCGAAACAGCTTTACAAATTCATCTCGGGTAACTTTACATTTCCACTCATGGCAGGATTAGGACTGCTTTATATTCCTTTGAAGGATGTCGTCGGCATGCTGACCTGGCAGTACTTTTTAGTCGTTATCAGCGTTGTTTTCACCGTGATCGCCACGGGCTTTGTCGTTTCTCGCTTTATGAATATGTACCCCATCGAAGCGGCCATCGTTTCTGCTTGCCAAAGCGGAATGGGTGGAACCGGCGATGTCGCGATTTTAAGTACCGCCGACCGCATGAATTTGATGCCATTTGCCCAAGTAGCTACACGTTTGGGTGGCGCGATCACGGTTATCTCAATGACCGCACTGTTACGACTATTATTTTAATTGTTTGAAATCGGAAGGGAGAAATGAAGAATGTCAACGATCAATGTCAAAGAAGCAGCTATGAAACAAGCCGAGGAAAATGGGGGGAAATTAGCTGTTGTTTCTAAAGTCACTATTGACTCAAAAGAAGATTTAAGTATCGCTTACACTCCAGGGGTCGCAGCTGTTTCATCGGCGATTGCGGAAAACGAAGAACTCGCCTACACCTTGACCACGAAGAAAAATACCGTCGCCGTGATCAGCGATGGCTCGGCAGTTTTAGGTTTGGGCAACATTGGTGCCAAAGCCGCTATGCCGGTCATGGAAGGCAAAGCGGCCTTGTTCCAACGCTTTGCTGGGATCGACTCTATCCCGATCGTCCTAGACACGCAAGACACCGAAGAAATCATTCAAACGATCAAAGCGATCGCACCAACCTTTGGTGGGATCAATCTAGAAGATATCAGCGCCCCTCGCTGCTTTGAGATCGAACGACGCTTGATTGAGGAATTACCGATCCCCGTGTTCCACGATGACCAACACGGGACTGCCATCGTCGTTTTAGCCGCTTTGATCAATAGCCTGAAGCTGATCGACAAATCCTTTGAAGAGGTCAAAATCGTGATCAACGGCGGTGGTTCTGCTGGCCTTGCCATTACCCGAAAATTTCTGGCTGCTGGCATCAAACACATCACGGTCGTCGACAAAGCAGGGATCCTTTCAGAAACGAACCATGAACTTGCGCCCCATCACGCAGAAATCGCCAAAGTCACCAATCGTCAACAGCTAACAGGAACACTAGAAGATGCCCTTAAAGGAGCAGATGTCTTCGTAGGCGTTTCCGCTCCTGGTGTGCTGCACCCTGAATGGATCAAAACGATGGCAGAAAAACCAGTGATTTTTGCGATGGCGAATCCAACGCCAGAGATTTTTCCTGATGAAGCACTGGCAGCTGGCGCCTTTATCGTCGGTACTGGTCGCAGTGATTTCCCTAACCAGATCAATAATGTCTTGGCCTTTCCAGGAATCTTCCGAGGCGCATTAGACGCTCGAGCAAGAGACATCACGATCGAGATGCAGATCGCAGCAGCACAAGGGATCGCTAGTTTGATCCCCGAATCAGCATTGACTCCGACCACTATCATTCCAGATGCGTTTCAGCCTGATGTTGCTAAAGTCGTGGCAGAAAGCGTGAAGAATGCTGGGAAAAAATAGTTACGCCATAAAATGAAGAGTGGCCCCCTCTCAACAAATCAACATTGAGAGGGGGCTTGTGTTTTTATTCCAGATGCTTTTTTACAAACGAAAAGCACAGAAGTTCTTCACTTCTGTGCCGCAGGTAGCGTTAAAACGTCACAACCGCTTTGACCAATGGATCATCTTCTAACGTTTGGCGTTCTAGCGCCTCTTGCAGTTTTTCTAATGGGTATTCTTCCGTGATATATTTTGTGGGATCGATCATGCCACTAGCAATCAAGTCGATCGTTTCTTCAAACTCTTGGCGGGTGCATGAAACGCTGCCGATGAGCTTGATTTCTTGCAAGACCAACCGATTTAATGAAAAAGGAATTTCGGGAGCAACGGAATTTCCGATCGCCACGATCGTTGCACCAGGACGAGCAGCCTCAATGCACGTCGCTAAGGAACTGCTGGAACCGACTGCTTCAAAAATCAAATCGAACCCACCAGCAGACGCGTCTTTCAATACTTCCCCACGGTTTGGATCCTTGGCGTCAAAGTAATCGTCAAAGATTCCCAATTCCTTGGCTTTCTCTATTTTTGTATCGTTGATTTTGGACATCGCCACATAAGAAGCCCCAGCTTTTTTTGCCAATTCGCCAATCAATTGCCCGATGATCCCACTTCCAGAAACCAAGACTTTGTCATTTAACTTGATGTTGGATTTACGGACAGCATGATAGGCAACCATCAAAGGATCAATCAAGCTAGCCGCTGTATCTGAAACTGTATCTGGCAATTTATAAGCATTGGACGCTTTTCCGACAAACCGTTCGGCATAGGCGCCATTGCAGACAAAGCCGATATAATTGGTGCCATTTACTTCCCGACACAAATGCTCTTGCCCTTTTTGGCACATATCACATTTCCCACAATAAAGATTGGCCCAAAAAGCAACACGATCGCCGATTTTAAAGGAACTATCGCCTGCATCCGTCACGACACCGCAAAACTCGTGACCCATGATAAAATCGGACTCCCCTGTTTTGCCCCAACCTTTCCCTGCTTGCCACATATGCACGTCACTGCCGCAGACGCCGCACGCTGAAACTTGGATCTCGATCAGTCCTTCTTCCACTTTCGGCACAGGGACTTGTTTGACCTCGATTGTTTCTGGTCCTTTTAATACAGCAGCTTTCATGGTTTTTTCTGTCATTTCTGTTTCCTCCTCATTGCTTTTTCCTTTGCTTACTGTCATACTAACATTAAAGTTAACTTCAAAGTCAATGTTAAGGAGTGGAAAAAATGACCTATACAATATCCCAAGTTGCGAAAGCTTTAAATATCCCTACGTCAACCATCCGCTATTACGACAAAGAAGGCCTTTTGCCGACGTTAGCGCGCAAAGAATCTGGCTACCGTTTGTTTTCAGATACCGAAATTGAGATGCTGGAATTGATCGAATGTCTGAAGGAAACAGGCATGACCATTAAAGAGATCAAAGATTATGCACAATTGACACGCCTTGGTGATGACTCGCTGCAAGAACGCCATAAAATGTTTCTTGAACAAAAAAAAGCGCTGCAAGCGCAGATAGACGCTTTGCAGCAATCGATGGCGTTGATCGACCATAAGTGCTGGTATTATGAATCAGCGATCGCAGCCGGTACAGAACAAATCCATTTCCCAATCAAAATGTCTTTGAGAAACAAAGAGAAGTTTCAAGCGCTCACCGCGCAAAGCGAAGATCGCTAACGTTATGTATCGTTCACAGTACTATCTGTCTGCTTCTAGTGGCCCGAAGCAAACCTACTCTGGATATTTTTCAAATACTTGCTTGTCTGCTAGTGAATAGACTTGTTCATACAAATAATCAAAGAGGGTATTCATGTTTTCTTTCGTATCGCTCACTTCATCAAGGATCTCTTTTGCCGTCCGATGAGCGATATTCAAGCGCATTTCAGCGTTGTAGATCATCCGCTCTGCTTCAACCTGCGCTTCTTCAAGCGTCCGATCTGCTTTCTTTCTAGCAAATAGCAAAATATCCCGCATTTCCGCTTGAAACTGCTGATTTTCTTTTTGTAACTCTTGGTTTTCTTTTTGCAGCTCATTGACTGTTTTGCGAAGCGCAGCGGCTTCTTCTTCCTGAACACCTCGAGCCTGCTCCTCCAGCTGTGCTTCTTTTTCAGCGAGTTGGTTCGCCAAATTAGTGATGACCTCTTCTTTTTGGAGCAACAGCTGTTTTTGTTCTTGGGCTTTGCTTTCATACCATTGTTTTTCTCTCGCCCAATCCAAGCGTTCAAAAATCGCTTTTTCTTTCACTTGCTGGATATCCGATTGTGAGCGCTGCAAGGCTTCTGCATGGAGCCGTTTTTCAAGTTCGGTGATTCTCGTACGTGCCAATGCTAACTCTTGATGGGTTTGTTCAAAGCTCATATCTGCTGGTAGCTCAGGCGCCAGCTCCAACTGCCCCCTGTTGGCTTCTGCGCTAAACTCTTCAAAAGAGCGTTTTTCTTGGTAGCCCTGTAAGGGCGCATTGACGGTGTCATTGCGCTTTTTGGTGCTTTTACGCTTTTTCTTCCCTTTACTGCTTGTCGGATGGGGCATGCCAGTTTCTGACGACCAGGATTGCGCAGAGTGCTTAGGCGATCCTTCTGGCGCTGATCGTTCCTCTAGCCCTGCTTGTGCTGAAGGAGACGGTACCAGCGTCTGCCCGTTTCGTTGCCCCTGCTTTTTGCCTTTTTGGGGTTTACTACTGGTATCCGTTAGCCCTTGATCGTTACTCGTAGTCTTCTTTTTTGAGGTATCGGTGATCGTTTCTTTGACTGGTCCACTGACAACAGCTGCCTCAGCAGATCCGTTTTCTTTCTCATACGTTTCTTCAAATCCTTTTAATTCTTTCAATGATACTTGGTTCATTTCATCGAATAGCGTCTGAGCAGAAAACCACCCACGCCCCTTCTTCTTACTCATCCCATGAATCCCTCCCTTTCATCAATAACTCTTTTGATTGTTTCTTTCTAAGCGCCCGTGTCTGAAGCTTGAGCAAGCTCTTTTCGGCTGAGTACTTGCCACTGTCCCTGGGCATCACGGACGATCGTTTGTTCAAATGACGTATCGGGCGCATCTGCTACTTGTAAAACGAAATGGCACCGTTGCACGCCTTGTGCCTGTGATAGATCATCGATGATTCGTTCCAAGTTGGCCTCCCAAGTGGAAAAATCGTCAACTGAGCGCAAATGACTGGCACTCGTTAAGGTGATTTCTTGCAGCGGTTGGTCAATATGGATCAATACGACGGTCGGTCCTAAAAAGGGCGTCACTTGTGTCCCAAATTCTTCTTCTAGCTGAAATCGCGCTTCTCGATCATCCGCCATCAGCAGCGTCTGCCAAGCAAGGCTTTCAAAAGGGAGCCCCGCAGACGGGTACACCGATAACGGTTGTTGCATCCCTTCCATCTGTTCTTTTTGTAAATGCAAGATTTCCTGTTTCAGCTGCTGGCTTTCCTTTTCAATCCTACGAACTTGCGTCTGTAAGGAAAAATGGGGAAAGGTAAAAAGCAGCAGACTTAAAAGAAACAGACCACTGACCATCAGCAACGTTAACGGATGTTCATTACGAATCTTATGCTTAAAAAAAGCCAGTTTTCTTTTTTCCAACTCCGTCATGTTTGTTTGCCGCTCAAGCCTTCGAACAAAGATTTCGAGGTATCCCCGTTGAGCAAGTACCCCGATCGCCACAAAACAAAGCAGCAGTATACTGCCATAAACAATCTTCACGGACATCCCCCTTTCCAGCTTTCGGTCTCTAAATAAGCCTCGATTTTCAATCCGACACGCTGACTGACCTCGTTGAACCCTTAAAATAAATTCAAGACGACCCCACGAAGCGCCTCGCTCGTCACCATGCCAAATTCACGACTATCGATCGAGTGCATGATCGCATCCCCGACGACGAAATACTCACCTGGTTGCAAGATGCCCCCGATTGGCAGTTCCCTCGCCGTTTCTTGCGTCAGCGTAAAGGTATAGGAAAAATCATAATAGGAACCTGACGCACCCAATAGCAAGCGATTGCCACTGCGGGCATAAGAATCGCCAGGAACCCCGATCACTCGTTTTACGATCAGCCGCCCTTCATGCTCAAAAGCCACGAGATCATAGCGATGGGGCAGCTGATTCTTTTGAATAACGACTAACTCGTTGTTTTGAATGATGGGGACCATCGACTCACCGCTGACCCGAGCAATTTTGTAGTTTGAAAAGAAAAAGAACAGCAGCAGTAGCAGACAACTTATTCCCAACACACGAAGTGTCCATTGCTTTTGGAATCGACCCATGATACCTGTTGCTCCTCTACCATAATTTTACGTCGTACGTAGCCTTTGACTGATTATACCGTTGACTCTACCGCTTTTAGCGAAGGGCAGATGTTGCTGGAAGCTCTTCACTAGGAATCGAGCCTTCACATGAACCAAGAAAATCGGCTAAAATTGCCTTGCCGAGGCGTTCGATGGAATTTGGCTCAATCGGTCGTTCCAACCGATAGATGGGCTGTTCCAATTCCAGCAAAAAGAGCGGTTGATCGGTGACCAACACCTGGCGGGCGGTGAAAATCGACAGCTCACTCGTAGCCTCGACGACGACATCCACTCCTTGTGCAACCAGCCAATCCCTCAGACGTTGCTTGATCCAGCCTTTGATTTTCTCATTTCCACTCAAATGATAGGTGATCATCAGCTGTTTGTTTTTTAACTGCTGCTTGTTTAAATACGTCTCCCCCAATGTCACCAAATAGTGAGAAGCAGCGCTAGAAAGTGCCGTAGACTTTCCAATACCAGACACTGCTGGCTTTTGACGATCTCGCAGAAAAGAAGGTGGCACATGGAAGAGTCGATCCAATAACATGACTGCTAACGTCACTTGCACGAATACGCGATCTTCTCTCAATGTCTCTGCTTGCTTAGGAAACGTCTCTCGCAAACTATCGATTGGATCAAAGGGCACCGTTTCTTCGACCCACGGATGTTTCAATAAAAACGAAAGTACCCCTTCATCTGCCATCATCAGGAATAGCAAGACACACCGTTCTTGCTGCGACAAGGACCTGCAGACCTCCAAGCCTTCGATGACAAAGCCCGTTTTTTCAAGAAACAACCGACAAAAGTCAGCCATTTCCCAATTTTCCTCCAAGCGCCCACCTTGTTGCGCCCGCAAAAGAAAGACCTTCGTCCACTGCAGCGAAACCACTGGATCGATCGGCAAGGAGGGACGATACCGCAGTGTCAACGTCTCAGCCAGCTGCTCAAAGAGTTGGTGAGGCTGTTCCTCTTCCTCAAAATAAAAGGCTTTATAGAAATACCGTATATTTCCTTCTGCCCCTTCTAGGCACCACTGCTTTTTATTCAAAGTCAGCTCATAAGCAGCGAACAAGGTCTGAAGCTGGCGGCATTGTTTCAAAAAGGTTTGATTGCCTAATCCAGTGATGGCAGCCAGTTTTTCAGGTATCGCCGTTTCTTGCTGACACAAGAAATGCAGAAACAACAGATTTGGATCATTCGCCAGCAATGCTCGCTTTTTTTCCTGATACTCCGCCAATTCTTGGATCACCAATTCATAGCCATTGCTGGCAGATGCGAGAATCGTCGAAGCCCCAAATAGTTGACGTAGTTCCTCAATGTCTGAAATAATCGTCCGCCGTGAAGCGCCGCACGCTTGTGCCAGCTGTTGCCCACTTAAATGACCGTAACATTCCAACTGCCGTAAAATCGTCAGTTGCCGTTTGCGCGTCATTGAAAATAAACTGTTCATCAATAAAGACGGCTTGTTTCTCATCGTTTCACCTCCCCACACATCCGAAAGAAGAGAAGCTGCAGGCAATTTCCAGCAGCTTCTGCTTGATTCTTATTAAAATCTCGTTTTTCTGCGCCCACATAATGGTATCAACGGTTTCCATCGGAACAACGCTGCCTCCCTTTGGCTCTTACTGCTCCTCTCACCAGTAGATCGATGATCGCTAGCAGCAAAGCTCGGGTATTGCTGTCTGCTTGTCTGATTTTTTAGGAACGACTCTCGAGAGCCAGGAAAAAAGCGTAACGGAACTGCAGCTGCCGCTTGCCTTTTCTCCATGAAGGAAACATCTCCAGCTAAGCAAGACAAGGAAATACAAAACCTTTCTATCTTATGTGATCGCTCGTTTTTCTGTGTCTTTTCTTCTATTGCTCACTGTTTTCCTTAGCCTTTTTTTTCTTGTTAATGATTAAAACAACAACGATGATCAGCAACAAAACAAGTGCGGCGATTCCGCCTATCAGCCACCAATTTGTTTCTGGTTCCAATGTCACGTCTTCCTCATTCAAACGACGGGCATCAGCAGCCGCAATCGTGAAGGGTTCTTCCCAATGCCATTCCTCCCCTTGTGAACGGGCCGTCATAGTCAGGACATAGTCTCCTGGACGGAAACGCTCGCCGTTTAGAGGGATCGGAAAATCCATATGCGAATTTGGTGCCATCTGCATGCTTGTGCGCTGCGTTTCATACAAGACGGTGTCGCTGCCGCTGGCACGAACCTCGGCATCAATTTCTATGTGGTTGACGAAAGTCGGTGTGTAATTTTGAATCTTGGCACTGATCACGTTCCGATAATTGACTTGACTAGCAAAAACTTCCAGCAATTCAAGTCCCGGATCCGTTGACGAGCGGTTATTGCTTACGACGACTCCTAAAATAAAGGCAAACTCATTACGAATCCCGATTCCTTCTGTTTCCGCCTCCGCTGCCGCTGCATCGCGGACCTCTTCTACTCGGATCGATCCTGCCAGTACCCCTTCAAATTCTTCCTCAGGCATCGTCAGAGGAAGGGTAAGGATCTGTTCTTCTTGGGCTTCTAAGGTGATGACCCCAGGTGTTTCAATCAATTCGGCAATCGAGGCAGGCAATGTCGGGTCAGGATATTCGGCATCACGACCGTATTCTACTACTCCGTTGACGTTGGTGAAGGCAGTATGAGCCGATACTTCGACGTCGATGGTTTCTTCCGATGTATTTTGGATGCGTAACTGCAATTCCTCTTGTTCCCCTGCGCCTAAATTCAGATCAAAATAGCCGCTGGCACCGCCTTCTATCTGGCTATCAGGGAAAATCGGGGTGACAAAAAAATTCAACTCTGATTCTATGTCATCATTTGCTCGTACTGGTGTCGGCAAAGTAATCAATGAGCAAAGCATGATCATTGCAGTCAAAAGCCGCAGCCAGCGTTGGTTTGTTGGTTGTTCGATCACTGTTGGTTCTCCTTCCAAAAAAAGGCAGGAATAACGGTCTACTCCTGCCAGTTGTTTCACATTATTGTTGCGTTGCTTTGAAGATTAGTCTTCTTGATTTGAATCGTTGTCCTCTTCACCGCCGCCATTTTCATCGCCACCATTTTCACCATCTGCACCAACTGTGGTAGATAGTGTCCAAGTCAAGGTTGCTGTATAGGTGTCTTGTTGTGGAGTCGCAGCCGTTGGAAGATGCAGCTGAATATCATCATTCAGAATCGTTTCAGTAAACCCTTCGTCCTTATACTGATCCATCATTTTGTCTTGGTCTCCCCAGAAGACAGAGGAACGTCCTTGTCCTTGATTGGCTCCTGCGGTCATGACTGGAATGCTCGATGCTAAATCCGTATTAGCATTTAAAATCACGCGATCGCCATCAGTTTCAGTTACTGGTGCTACAGGCGCTTCATTAGTCGGTCCGGTGCCATCATTGTGTTTGATCTGTGGATCAATGAAGTGAAGCTGGGCGCCATAAAGAATATCGCCTGTATCTTTACCGACAAAATCTGTTAAAGCAAGACTTAACGTCCAATCTGCCGCACTGTTTCCTCGTGTATCACTGACTTGTGCGAAGGAAACGTAAGGAACTTCGCCTGTAAGATCATCTCTAATTGCAAGAGGATGTTCTTCATCTACGTTTTGCATTTCAGCAATCAAAGAGTATTTTGCTGCAGATGAAGTAATGGCTTGTGAACCAAAATCAAACTTTTCTGGTACATAAACGATCGTTAATGGGCCTTTTACTGGAAGCGGATCAATGATAACCGGTGGGTAAGGGACTGGGTTTTCAACATCAACAACTTCTTCTTCCCCTTCGGTAAAAGTAACCTCATTTGGTGTCTCAACCTCAAAAAGTGGTGTCTTTGGTTGATTATTTTCTTCCTCATCTGCTACTACTTGTACGCCGCCTGCGAAGATCGTAGAGGTCAGAGCAGCGACTGTTGCTAAGCGAATCCATTTCATTTTTATTCCTTCTTTCTTTTAAATTAGTTTGTTTCATCGGCTTGCGCCGTTGGAACTGTTTCTCCTGATTGGGGGGTGGTAGTGCTCAATTGCCATGTCAATGTCGCCACATAGAGGGCTTCATCTTTGGCGGTGGCTCCCGGGACGAACAACTGGATCGCCTCATTGCAAACCACCGGCGCTTGGTCTTGGACCTGTGCATTCAGCTCCTCTTGATCGCCCCAAACAACGGATGAGGTGCCTGCCCCTTTACCCGCATCGGCGGTCAGAACAGCTTGTGCCGCCCCATTGGCATCCAAACGCAAGCCCGCTTCATGGGCAATCGGTGCATTCTCTTGATTAAAGCTGATGTACTCGACTTCTCGAGAGGCAAAGATGATTTGGGCCCCTCGCAGTTCATTGTGCTGCGTTCCTGACTCAAACGCACTCAATGCCACTGTCAAACGCCAGCCAGCATTTGATCCGCGGGTGTCTTGTACTTGGGCGAAAGAAACATAAGGCACTTTGTTTTCTTCCCCTTGGGTATCCGTTAGTTGTTGTTTTTCTGCCACCATCGAATAGACGGCATCGCGGTTGGAGATTTCTTGGGTACCAAAATCCAAAGTCGGCGCATAAGCGATCGTCAATGGCCCTGTTTGTCCGTCTGGTCCGATCGGCGGGATCACCACATCCGGTCCTTCTGGTCCTGGATCAGGTGGGATGACTTCCGTCGGGTCTCGGTCATTGGGCACAAAGCTGACTTGACCATCGGTTTCAGCGACCCTTACTTCAGCGGCGGTCCCTTGGAACCCGCCAATCAAAAGGGTTGCGGCAAGTACGGTACTCGTTGCAAATCGCAAAAATCTCATAAGATCATTCCCTTATTCTCTCTTGCTCAATTTTTCTGGTGTTCGTGAGGTTGCTTGTTCTTTTTGGTACCTGCGTGTCTTCTTCACTGTTGCATAGCCAGCGATCAATAGCAGCAAGGATCCGAGTGCCGTGGCACTGGAACTTTTTCGGGTATTCGTCTGGGGCAAACGTCCCCCATCGCCGCCAGGCTGTGACGGTCCGCTCGGTGGTGAAGGTTCTGGTTTGTCTGTCTCATAGACACCCGTGAACTGCACTGAGCCTTCTGTATCGACGGAACGCTGCTCTTGTGCCGAAACCAAAATCGTCGAAGCACTGATCACTTGAAAAAAAGCAGCGAAGATCATCAGGTGGACCCAAACATTCCCCCTCGCTCTTTTCATTCTCCCTCCCCCTTTTTGACATCATCAATCCTAAAAACCACCATTTTTTAGACACCCTCACTTAAACGGTAACCTTGAACAAAGTCGATCGGTCTTTGTTTCAGTTGGCTTTCAAAAACGCTGGTTTTTACCCTCGATATACTTCATTATAGCTATCTTTGTGATGCGGGAAAAATCAATAAATTCACTGGCTGATGAAATCGATGCCTAGATAAAAAAAACAAACCCCCGTTTTAAATAAATTGTTCACCAGAGAATCTGACTAAAGTGAGCAATCCTTAACATATGTCAAAACGCTTGTTATCATAGAAAAAACATTTATCACTCTCCAAAGCCCCCGCAGTTCTTCCTTGTATAAAAGTACAATAAAATAACGTCAAAAAAGGAGTGTCATCCTTATTAAGAACGTTCCTCTCTTTTCATTTGATTCCCCAAGCTACATTTGTCGGGTATTCTTTCTTTTATGTCGTTTTTCTTAGAATCACTAAACTGATAAGAACAAGGAGCATGTCTATCAGTGGTAGCCTTCCGCTCGGTTGGGTATTTTTCTGCGGAAAATGGTTGGGTGGTTCCTCGACGATTAACGGAGCAGCAGCTATGGTTCTTCTTTCAGATCGCCACTTTTACCGTACACTTTCACTTATCCAGCCCTTTACTGAGCAATCCGTTGTTCTCAATACAGGTGATGCTGTCAAAACAAAGAGTACTCCGATGGCTATTGGGGCTCTAAAAATTTGGCGTTACCTGTCCATTGCTTTATCCTCTCTATCTAACATCCCTCATTACTCCTTAGAAATGCCGCTTTGCCAAATAAACAATTCCTAAATGAATCATTTTGTTGACTCTCTTACAAATAATTCTTCAGTCATCCATTTTTGGTTATTATTTACAGAACGAATCGATTCTTCTAACCTTCCCCTTAAGAATTTCTCAATTTCTTGTTCTACAGTTCCCTTCCACACGTCCGAAAACATATATTATTGGCTGTTCAATTGCACCAAAAAAGCAGCAGACGATCACTCCTAGGTTTTCACCAAAAGGAGCAAACATCTGCTGCCAATTCTCTTATGTTAAGTAAGCCCCTACGAAAAGGATCGTCTGGGTCGTTTCATTTATGTATACTTTTTTTTACAAACAAGCTATTTCTTCCTACTTAAAAGAAACGCTTCTTTGCAGATCCTTGTGCTTTACCTATTGATCATTCTCCTAAAGATTGCTTCTCTTTCCTTGTTCTGTCGCGCTGCACCCAAAAATACATAACCAGCAGAAAGAAATAGCCTAGCAAAAGAATGACTTGTCCCAATTGAAACCAGCTGCGAAGGATCACAGATATGCTGGGAAAGAAATAATATACGCCATATTGTGCCACCGATATGCCTACCGATAAACAGGCAAAAATGATAAAAAGTTTCATTCCATTGATGTCCTACCTTCATACGCTTTTTGTATTCTTTGTGACTTGTCTTACAAGGTAACTCGTTTCGCCGAAAAGGTCAACCAGCGTTCGTCATTGCCACGATCCTGACCAGTCAGTCTAACGTTTCTAAAAAAGCTCTTACTCAAGCAAGGAAGACCAACCAATTGCCTTCCCCACTGCGTTGTTTGAGTAGCCCTTTTGCTCTTGGTTATTCTCAAGGGTCCTTACCACCTGAAAATTGTCCGTTTCGCCCCACTACTACTCTTCATTTCTATCCCAAAAACGCTCTATCTATAAAACTTCCCCAATAGTCTATTGCTCGTCATCGTTTTCCATTTATCGCAAGCTTTTCTCCCAATTCTCAGACACAACTCGGCGCACCAAGAATGAATGTTCAGGACTCTGCTAAATGCTCGCTCAAATAAATCAAGCCCATTTTAGGTTTTTGCGTTAGCTTTGCCCCCGTGATCTCACGATAAAAATACTTATGGTCATTTTCAATCATTTCAATGACTTCTTCCTCACTCATCCCAAGGTCATCTAGCAATCCTTCTTTGCGATTGTTGCTGATTTCCATCAATATTTGCAATTGTGCATCAATCGCCAATAAGTTGCCCCATTGAACAAACAGGTTTTCTTCCTTGCTATGAAAAATCGTTAAAAACTCTTTTGCTAACCGATGATAAAAGGCATTTAGTTTTGGAAAAAAGCGTAACACCCCTTGTTTTTCTAGCTCTGTTTGAAAATGCGCCAAATATTCTTCTGCTCCCGCTATCTTTTCTGCCAGCATATTAGCCTCCTCGTAATCTATCTGTACGATCGTTCCCAGTTTCCCTCTTCTAGTAACCGTAGATTTTCTTCAACCAATCTCTTTTCCTTCTATCTCATTCGTGGACAGCCTTCAACGACACTGCATTTCTAGGTATTGATGGCACATTCACGCACTTGCTAGTTCCATTTATTTTCCATCTTCTCTCTTTTGATCCAACCAACAATTCACAGGTTTCCTCTTGAGAAAAAACAAATACTCCTAAGCATCGGACTATGGTCTCACTATAGCGTCAAATCTCTTTAAAAAAAAATAGCAATTTTCACCTGTCGGTGAAAAAACCTACATTGTTCCAAATAGTTTCAAACGTTTACATTCATTAGAATAATAAAAACTTTGTATTTAGTCAAATAAATTAAAAATAAACATAAAAATTGAAGTATTTTAAGCAATTGTTTATAATATGATTAATTCTTTTTTAAATTCAACGGGGGCATCTATGAAAAATTTTCAGTTAAAATTTATCAAAAATCGTTCTTTAATTCGACGATTGCAATTATTAAATGAATTTGAGAAGAATCCGTCTTCAACATTGGGCGATTTATCAGAAGTAACAAAAAGCAGTACTCGCACGATCATTGCGGACATTGCTATGATTCGTGAACATTTCAATGATGCAATCGAAATCTACTCCTCGAAGTTTGGTTATTTATTTGAAGAACTGGATCCCGAGGCATATATCAAACAAAAACAAAACTTAGTCAAAGATGAACCTTTTTTTATGATTCTCGAAAGTATTTTTTTCGATGAATTACAATCGGTGCTGGATTGGAGCCTGACCCTTAATCTTTCTGAACAAGCATTGCTTGGCTACTTAAAAAAAATGAATGGCTTATTAAAGCCCTTCAACCTTCGCCTATCAACGAATCCTGTCACACTGGTGGGTTCCGAGATCGATATTCGCCGCTTTTTTTGTCTGTTTTATTATGAGTCCGATATCAATGTCAATACGATCTTCCCGTCATTGGATGTCCAAGATGCCGTGATTGAGATCACGAATCTTTTGCATTCAAAAAAACAACCGGCTTCTACCTTTTCTTACTTTTCCTATATTCTCTACATCACGCTGGAACGCAGCAAGAAAGGGTTGCAGGTCGAACTTTCTCCTGAGCTGAAGGAGATTTTTTATGCTTACGATTCATTGATTTCTCCAGAGACGTTGACGGAGATCCTTTATTCTTATTTTCATTATCGCCTACCTGAAGATGAAATCATTTATTTGCTTCTTTGCCTCATCTGTCGCCGAAAAATCAATCATCCTTCGATCGAAGAATTTTGCCAATCCTACAATCGCTGGCCTGAGATCAAACAAGTGGCAAAAGATTTCTATGCCATTAATCGCGGCAATTCCTACGATGAACAAAAAGACTTACACTGGTTAGAGTCGTTTTTTACGATCGTGAAAATACGCGACATGCTCTCTCCCATCATGAATGTCAATATTGACGATCTTACCCAATTCGTCAAAGACAAGTTTTCCCACGAATATAAGAGAAACTATGCATTTTTGGCAAAGCATAAGCTAGTCAAAAAGCTCTATTCGCCTTCTTATCTCGAAGACTTTTGTGCCAGTCTAACGATTCACATGGAAGCGATCAAAGAAGAAAATTGGGGGACACAACGGACGATCGCTGTGATTTTTGAAGGAAATGAATATGTCTGCGAATATGCCGAAAGTATCGTACGGAAATATCTAGGACGCTTCCACACGTTGTATTATCCTGATGCCAGCGAACTCTCCCCAGCCTATTTAAAGGAAAAGCAAATTGATCTGCTAGTAACCAACTATTCGGAATATACGATGGAATATTTGCTTGAAGTCGAGTGTATCCTGCTAAAATCTTTTCCAGATGCCACGGATTGGAATCGATTACTTAACCAAATCAATCCACGAATCTTGCGTCTGGTGGTTTTGAACAACGCATAGGACATTTTCTCAGGCACTATCTTGTAGGATCGTTGCAGCTGCAACTCGTTATTTTATAAGAACAACTCCTACATAACGAGTGGTTGAAACTCTGATCGATCAAGCCGATCAGAGTGTTCATTTCTCGCTGAGGTAGATCAACCCATGGGGGGCTTTCTGGTTCGTGCCGATCCCTGCCATTTGTCGGTAATAGACATTTTTGTCCTTTTTGATCATCTTGACGATCTCTTCTTCTGCCAATTCGATTTCTATAAAAATGTCCGAAAAAAAGCAAAATAAAAGAAATTCGTTGTAATTTTACACACCTTCTAAAAAAATTCATTTTTCTTTGGTATACTGAATATAGATCTGCGTATCATTAGATTTACGTTGCCCGTTAGTGAAGTTTCAGGCAACGTTTCTTTATGGGGGATAGATAAAAAATGGAAGAGAAAAAGATTTTTGAGAAGCGGTGGTTATTAGCTACCAGTGAACAACGAGAGAAATACCATGCCTTGATTGCCTCTTACCCTTCAATCGAATGGACATTCAAAGAAAAAAGCTACCTTTTATGGCTTTGTCAGTTAGATAGTGATACGTTCGAAACCTTTGAAGCGATTTTTGATAAACTAGTAAATGCCAACTAATTATTTTCGCGTAGGCTGTTCTTTCACCAAAACAACCCAATCTTTTGGTATTCAGGAATAGTGGGCATATTTTCAGATAACTCCTTTTTTTATTAGACAAACGAATATAAGCCGCACCCGTCGATCGTAACGGTTGCGGCTTTTCTCTTTGATCTATCCACCTATGTCCTCGTCATGCTGTTTTGCAACACGTGTATCAGGTTGTGGGAACGCTTAACGCTTGCCCTAACTGAGGATCGATTTTTTCAATCACTCTTAGCCAATCTTGATGATCGGGGATTGCTTTGAGTAAAAGAGAATCAGTCGATAAGATGAACTCTGATAAATATTCACTATAATTCGTGACCACAAGATCAATGGCGTTTTCCTTCAAATAATCGCTCGTCAATTCATTGATTTTTGGAAAGAATACCCGATGATCATTGCCGACATAACGCAAAAAGCGCGCACGGATCGTGTGACAGGCATAGAGATCACCTTCTATTATCAACGCAATCCGTTTGACTTTTTGTGCATAAAGCTCCCTAATTGCTTCACTATAAAGGGTCAGTGCGGCACAAATATCTGACAGATACTCCTGTTTGATTCCTAGAATCGCTTGGTGCTGCTTCATAAATGCCAGATTTTTTTGATAAGCAGCAGAACCATGCTTTTGCGCTTCATTTTTTACTTCTGTTAGCAAGTGATTTAAAACGGGCGCCAGCTGCTCATTGATTTTCTTTGACAGGAAAAAGGCGTGGATCATCGTCTGAACCTGTTGAGGCTCTTGAAAGGAAATGCCCCATTCTTGCACGAAGCGCTGACTCAGTTCTTCGAGTTCAGGATACAGCCCAAACGCTGCAACGAATTGCTGCTCTTTTTCAGGCTCGGTCAAAGTCCGTTTCATCACGGTCACTAAATAAAGCCACATCATTTCTTGTTGCGGTAGTCTTACTCGGTATAACGCTTCGATTTTAGGCGCTAAGTTCTTCATTATCGCAAATGCCTCATGCGTTTCGACGATTGCTGCCAACGATCGAGGAATCTGAACGGTCTTTCCCAGTTGATAGCGCTTGATCGCAATATACAAACTATAATAAAAATCACTCGGAGAAACGCCTGTATTCACCAGCGCTGTGGGAATTTTTGAGAAGGCATCACTGACTAACGCAATCAGTTCTTTGGGGGGCAAGAGCGTATGCGGCGTGACATCTGATTCGTAATAAAAATCTTTAAAAAACTTGCGAATATTGGCTTCTGATCCACTCAAATTGACCGGTTGCAAGATCCACTCCAAATGATACTTTCGTAACGTCGCAGAAGCGGTATTCAAATAGCGACGCATCGTACTTTCTGATACATACAAGCGCTGCGCCCACTCTTCAACCGAACAGAATTCCCCGTGGAAAATGGCTTCCACGATTTGATACATGCCTTCTTCTGCAACAAGCTCCTTTTTTTGAGACAAGTATCTTTTCGGATCAGTTTCCCTAAAATGATAGCCATTGGCTTCAAGAGTAAATTCCGCTGCCTCCTGCAGATAGGTTTTCAATTCCTTGATGTCAGAGCTGATCGTCCTTTGGGTCACATCAAGCTTGTTGGCTAAACTTGCGATGGAACAAGTCCGTTCTCGCTCAAAGGTATTTAACATTTGAAGCCATCGAACGGTCGTTTTGTTTAGCATAAAATTTAACTGCAATTCTCTCATTTTGCCCTCCGTGTTTCTCCTTCACCGACTGGTTTCTTTTCTATAGTACAATATTTGCGTCTATAAAAAAACCTTCCTATTTCCCAAATTTACTTAAGTTGGTGTTAGAATATGTACTTAAGTGAACAAACAAGGTATTCTCTATGTAGACTCTTTTGTGCAACTGGAGGAATTTGTATGACAAATATGGTTTATGGATACGCCCGTGTATCCACAAGACAACAGGATCTCTCTCGTCAATTGGATTTACTTGACCGGTATGAATGCAACAAAATTTATACTGAAAAGATCAGTGGTGTACGCGCAAATCGTCCTGAATTAAATAAACTAAAAAAACGAGTGAAAGAAAACGATAAAATCATTATTGAAAGTTTCTCGCGGCTAGGAAGAAGTACCAAAGACCTGATTGATCTCGTCTACTTTTTTGAAAAGAAAGGCGTAAAAGTCATCAGTATCAAAGAAAATTTTGATACACAAACCCCTCAAGGAAAATTAATGATGACTGTTTTCCAAGCCTTCAGCCAATTCGAACGAGACATCATCGTTGAACGGACCAAAGAAGGCTTAGAATCCGCACGTGCTAGAGGAAATATTGGCGGTCGTCCACGAATCGATCCCGCACTGATCCAACACGCATTGAACCTTTATCAAAAGGAAGGAAAAGCCGTTGTGGATATCTGTGCCCAAACAGGCTTAAAGCGCTCGACTTTTTATCGCTATCTTAGTCTGGAGAAGGATGAGGTCATTTCATAAATACACGTGCTGGCTGAACTTAGTACTTTCGGCTGCTCACTATATAAAAAACAGGACGAACATTGCTGATGTTTGTGATTGCTTAAAGATCGATTTTTTGTTCTCTCTTGAAGCAATTCATCCAGCTTGTTCGTCCTGTATGTTTTATTCTTCTGGCTCTTCTGTTGATCCTATTGTTGCTTTCTCCATAATTTCTTACGGTACAAGAACACCAGTCCGCCGATTATGAATAGGATCCCTGTCACACTTAGCAAGACACTGCTTGTTTCTCCTGTATTCATGCTTCCTGTTGAATCTCGGTGGAGTCTATTGATGGTGTTTGCTGCTCTGTTTGTTGTGTTTCTGTTGCCTGAGCGATCGGCCATGTGCTTGGAAAGGTTGTCCCTAAAATCAGCATCCCTACTAAAGCGCTCTTACTTATAACTACGCGTTTCTTCATTATCATTTTTTCTCCTTTTTCTTTTCCCCAACGTTATTCACACTTATCTTTGGACCAATCTATCCAAGCGTTTTAGGTCTGCAACTGGCAAGGTTGTTTTTTCTAAAAAAGCTGTTTTCAATGACTGCTTCACACTCGATGAAACATGCGGCGCACTATTAACATGAAATCCGCCAATTTTCAAGGGATAAGACTTCTTGATTGGCGCAGAGTATTATATAATTTACTTAAAACGAGCGTAATTTCAATGGATAGGCGGTGACTTCAATGTTAGAAAATTTATCTATCAACTTGCATCGGGACAAAGCATTTTCTCGACAAGTAAAAATCTTGCAAGTGCTAAATGCTGCACCGACAGGGTATCATCCACAAGAATTAGCGACCTTACTAGGGCTATCTTTGCCTACAGTTACCAAAGAGCTGAGTATTTTAAGTGACAGTTTGCCAAAAGAACTGGTCAAGATCACACTCTCAGAAACGAACATCGTCTCGATCGCTTATGCGCCGAACGCTTCCATCAATTCTGCCATCCAATACCTGGGGATGGAAACGCTGGAGTTTAAAATCATGACGAGTATTATTGATAATAAAAAATACTCTATTCACCGAGCAACGATTGAATTCGGTTATTCTCGCAGTCATCTTTTACGGACGATCAGCTACATGAACAAGTCGTTGCAAACCTATTCTGTAACGATTGCCACGAATCATCTTGACTTTATTGGTACCGAAGCGGACATCCGATTTTGTCTGTTCGTCTTTTTTTCTGCTTATGGCGATAGCACGATTTTAGATAAGGATAGTCCAGCGGATGCCCGCCTGCTGGTCCAAAAAGCCAAGGAAGCCAACACGAAAGATTTGCATTACAGCCATTACCGACTGGCTCTGTGGCTAAGTATCGCCAAGCGTAGGTGGCGCTATTCTTACTTTTTGACCTTGCCGCCGTCTTTAGAACGCAATCTATTGGAGAAAGAACGCTTCGCTATTTTCTCAGAAATATTAAACGAATATTACTTGAAAAAATACCGAATCATCCACTTGCCACAACAAGAGCTGCTTTGGATCTTTGTCAATGCGCTCCATTGTCTTTCCTATAGTACGATGGACATCAACGGCGAAAGCGATGCGGATTACATTTTTCACCATACAGAAAGACCAGAAATTATTGCAGAAGCGGCTGCCTTTTTAGAGAAATCTGGCGTCGCTATTCCACCTGCAGCTGCCCACAAGATCATCGCTTATCTCGTAAATCTTCGCCTGCTGACGATGATTTCTGCCAATTATGAGTTTGCTGATCCGCAGATCAAAGCCTTTGTTGAAACAACATTCAAGACGGATTACCTTTCTTGGAATGAGTGGTTGAAACCCTTCAACGATCAAAGCCGCTTCTTTTCCTTTACTCACTTGGAACATATCGCAGTCACATTGACTTTGTTAAGCGAGTTAGCGCCTAATCCCCAGCTGAAAAAACACCTCAAAGTAGCCTTTGCTTTTCAAGGCGGTGCTGGATTAGATGCTTTCTTAGCCGCATCAACGGAATTATTTAAAAACGACCATACAGAAATCAGTTACTTTTTTGAAGTGGCTCCTGATGAACAAGAATTGATCCATCGGGAAATAGATTTGATCGTCAGCAATTTTGACTTGCATCTGAAAAGCAACACCAAATTTCAGCAACTGCGCATTTCAAATGTCCCCACCCTTTCGGACTGGACGATCATCCACAAAACGATTGAACAGCTGATTCAGCCAAGAATCACACCGATTCGTTGACCTAAGGAAACTGACGGCCTTCTTGAAGGAAGCGCCGCCAGTTTTTCATTGCGCGGTTTGCTATTTTGACCCTTTCCTAAGTATCCATTTTTCTTTTTTCTTAGCGTGTCTATTTTTTTCACATCAGAAAAAAATCAGACCTTTTTTGCAAGATTCCTCTCCTAATAAACGCTTTTCCATTCAAGCGCAGCGGAGAAAGCCCCTGTCTTGTTTTCGTGTGCTGTTCGTAATCCCTGAAAAGTTGGCCTGCTTCGTGGATTTTTTAATGAATGAAATTTTAGCGGCTACTCTTAGCCCCAACTGTGAGAAGCGTTATTTTAAAAACAAAGAAACATACGGTCAAAACAGACTGCATACTTTAAATAACATTTGTATCTATTTTTTTTATTTACTAGAAAAAAAAGAAATTTTCTCCCCGCTCCTTTTTTGTATAATAGGTAAAAAGAGAGGGGAACAAACGTGGATTTTATCAAGGAGCTGCAATCCTTCAAAACAATCGTCGAGGAAGGTACGTTTACTAGAGCTGCCGCCAAACTAAACTATGCCCAGTCGACCGTTACGAACCATATCAAAAAGTTAGAAGACGAATTAGAAGTAGCGTTATTTTTGGAAGGAAAAAGCAATGTATTGACCTTGGAAGGCGAATTGTTGAAACAGGAAGTACCCGAACTGATTGCCCACTGGGAGCGGGTCAAAGAACAGTTGATCAATGCTTCCCATACGGTCGAGTATTCGTTGCGGATGGGCATCCTTCAACCCTATGACATTTTGGTTTTGCCTGCACTGCTTCACGATTTTTCGCAGCACTATCCAAAAATAAACTTCGAGATCGTCGTGGGATCAACACTGGAATTAGCCAATGCACTAAATGAAAACCGAATTGATTTCGCCTTATGCTCACTTCCTCACGAGAAACATTTTGCTTACGAGGAATTGTTTCAAGAAGAGCTTTGCTGCATTACCTCACTCTCAAACCCATTAATCATCAATGAGCTAGCCGACCTTGAAGGGAGCCATCTCTATCGTTCCAAGTCTGACTGTCCAGCTCGCACAAAAATTGAAAGCTATCTTGACAATCAGGTCCCTTCGATCCATTGGGAGTCTGTCAGTAATATCAGTACGATTCCTTACTTGATCGAACGAACTGGATACTGCAGTCTGATCCCTCGTTCCATCATTGAGCAAACTCATGCTCGAGTAAAAATCATCTCGCTTCCTTTGCCTGATCCCCACATGTCGATCGGCTTATTGTCAAAACATCCACTGATGCTTTCTCCCAGCATCACAAAAAATTTTGTCGTCGAGCTAAAAATGCGCTTACTATCTTTGTTATAAAACGGTTTTAATCCGCATTGATTTTTATGCAATGATGCTTTTTCCAGAAAAATAATGTCAGTCATTTTGTAAACTTCGTCACAGCGGGAAACAAAAGAGCTGCACCAAGTCTTTACGTATTAAAGACTTGGTGCAGCAGGGTTTTTGAATTCGCTTACGGTTATAAAGTTATGAGATGGTATCTTTTCTCTCGATTCGATTTTTTGTTATCATTTTACTTTTTTTATGCAACCTGATACGATTATTCATGTAAACCGAAGAAAAATCAGAAAAGATGTCGTTATTCTTAACATTTCCGATTTTTTCTCCGATTGTAAAAAATAGAAACGTTTTTTCATCATTTACAAAGTATACTCAATTTTGAAGCGACGAGTTCTCAAGAAACTGAGGCTTGTACCCCGCAGGGCAAAGTCTTTGGGTAGTTATTGCTCAAGGAAGCTGTTTTTGCAATTGTCAGAAAAAATAGACGATGAGAAAAGGAGGAAAAACCATGTTTATCATTGAAGCGATCTTCAGCTTTTTAAGAGACGCATTAGGTGTGATCCTAGCTATTCTCTTAGGGACGCTTTGCTTGTCGATGGTGGTCAATTTGATCGTTATCGTTGTAAAAAACACCTATTCAAAATTTAAAAAGAATTATTAACGAATCGCTATCTTCTAATAGATAGCTTTTTTAGATAGTTTTTTCAATGGTTTTTTCAACCTCTCAGGTCTCTTTTTTGCCTTTGTAGTATCTTTTTTCAAACTCAATCCAAGATTTGCTGAATTCATGGTTAGAAAAGGCACTTTTTAAACCTGAACGCTGCTTAAAGCGAAAGACCTCTTCGCGGTCCATCCCCAATTCCTTGGCAATTCGTTCATCCGACCACTCGTTAGCCACCAACTGCTGCACGATATTTCCCATCTTCTCGATGCCATGGGTACCACGTGCTCGATTGTGGCGAATCGTTGAAGCGATGCGATTCTCAAAAGGCTTATCGATCACCGTGACCGGAACACTTGGCAATTCCAAGCGGTCTTTTGCTACGATGTACCGATGAAACCCATCGATCAAAATATACTTGTCTTGCTCCTTATCGTGGTAACAAACCAATGGCTGCGTAAAGCCATCTTCTCGAATCGACAGTTCCAGTAAATCCATTTCTGGAGCAGCCACGGTGTTGGGATTATACGTATTCGCGTGAATCTTGCTGACTGGGATCAGCTTCGCCGCTAACACTGGAAAATCGATATCGCTCATGAGGTACTACACTCCTTTTTAGAAATGAATAATTTTTTGTTTGGCGATAGACCGCAAACCCTTTTGATTCCAAAAGGGCAATTTCACTAGGCTGGTTACTAGAAGCGAGAATCTCTGCTTCTGGGTAGTTGCGGCTGATATCCACCAACATTTTCCGTAAAAGAAACTTTTTAAATTGAGCGGCTGGATCTTTTTCATAAAATTCCCCTAGCTCCACTTTGTTGGCGCCTTTTTCATAATAAGAAAAAGCAGTCACCCGTTTTTCGTCATCAAGAATCACGTACCAGTAGCAGTTCTCATCATTGACTAAGTACGGAAATTGCTGCTGATACACCCGCTCCGCAAAAAAAGCCCCCATCAATTGATAGAATTGACTTTTCTTATACGGTGGAAAAAATAAAACCAATCGTTCGTTCACAAAACCCTTCCTCTCTAAGGACGCACTCGTCCATCGTTAGGTGATTTTTTTCGTTAAATACTCGTATTTGGCATTCAATTTTTTTAACTGATACTTGGGTAAATGCTCGATCCCCAAGGCCGCCCCAAAATCGACCGCCAACTCATACAATTCAGACTCATCTTTTTTCGTCAAACTATATTGTCGCGTACTCAAAGAAAAATCATTTTTTTCTAACGCACGAGCGATCCCTTTCCAGTCATGCCAGAGTACTTCGTTTTTTAGCCAGTCCTTACGTTTGGTCACATCGGGAATGTCTTCCACTTCGATTCCGTGCTTTTCTCGATAATGATCAATCAAAATCGTGATTTTGCGGTAATAATGATCCTGTAATTTCTTTGAATAAAGTCCAATTGATTCCAGTAAAAAGACCGCATACTCTTGCCAAGTCATATGACTGGGTTTTCTCGTATTGTAATGCGCTAGCAATCCTGTCTGGGCATACAAGCGACCAAAATTGGCTCCTGACACACGATTTACGACGCGCTCCCACGTTTCCGGTTCCACCAAAGCATATTGGTACAAGCCTTTTCGTTGCTGCATACCGTAAGGCTGACAGATCCGCATTTGATGGATCGGAACGCCATGATCATACAACTTTTCATAAAAGCCATTGATCGGCCAGTCAAATCGAGCATAGGCTCCCCAGACATCTTCGGTTTTCCAATCATAGATGGGGTAAAAATTGACAACCATTGAATCTGCTACTTGCCGTTTGATCCAGCATTGCTTCCGAAAGTTATACTTTGGCGATGTGATCGATCGATACCGATATAGACTTTCCTGGGTTCGTATCCCCACACCACAAGCAACCGGCTCAAACTGATGATAGCTTGCGTACCAATGAGCAAAGTTTCGTAAGAACTTATCAGGGTTCATATTTGCACTCTGATAGATTTCCATCAATGATTCATCCAAATCAGCAAGTGAAATCGCATCTTTTGGCATGGGCTGTACCCACTTCTCACGTTCTTGTTCATCCCACATCAACCATTGTGGCTGAAAGACGCTGGTATTGTTGTCCTCGTAAAAGGGCAAACAGAAGTGGAAGGTTTGATTGATACTTGGTAACGCTTTGATTTTTTCCATGAACGTTCTCGTAGCATCATAATTTGCCTCGATATCTAAAATCAGCAGATCAAAGGTTTTCTTTTTTTTCTGTGCGACTTGGTCTGCCAATTGGATCATGGCACCGCTATCTTTTCCGCCACTGAAAGAGAAATACACATGGGGAAACGTATCAAAAATATATTCCAAACGCGTCATCGCCGCTTTCAGCACATTTTCCTTACAATATTTCTTCATAAAAGCTCATGTCCTCATTTTATTTGTCCTTTTTTTGAATAAGTATTACATTCTAGTATAAAGTTTCACTTGGCTTCTTACAAGGACTTAAGGGAGATTTCCCTGTTATTTCATACAGCGACATGTTGAAATACGCGCGCTTAGTATCGGATAATGAGTCAACTACAGGCTAAAAAAAGCTGAGATATCAATTTTTTAAACTTCATAATCGCTGCTTGCTACTGATACATCTGCTCTTTTTTGAATCACAAAAAGATAGCCTGTTTTTTCTATGATTTAGCTAATAGAAAGCAATACCATCAACCTGATTATCCGTTCATTCATCACATGTATTTAATTTTCCATAACAGCGAAATTTCTTTGCTGAGGTCTTTGAGCTTCATAGCCTTTTGGATATTTTCAGACATCTTCTTGTAATTACTGATTTTTTCTTCTTTGGGCAGCAGTACATATTCTCGCTTGATTGCTTCAAACTTGTCTTCATGATCGATCACCAGAAGTTGCGTGATCAGATCATGGGCGATCCACCGATGATAGGAATTTTTGTGGGTATGCAGTGCCCAGATCCGTTCCCACTCATCATAAATCAGCTCAGGGTTTTTAATGGCTACTTCTTTAATAATCAAATAACTATTAAAATACTCATTGATATGATTTTGACCATCAACGACATTCTCCACTAGCTTCTCCCTTACCTTTCGATCATCGATCGCCGTTTGCACAAACGGTTGGGGATCAAACGATGTCGTTTGAAAATGACGCGCGATTTCTTGGTAGTCCATGCTTTCACCTTCTTTAAATGATTGATTTGCAGCAATTACTTTTTTTTATCCATATCTTCATTTTAACAGAATCTTTGTACGAAAAAAGCGCTTTTTTGATTGCTTTTACGTTCCTTAAACGTTGGTCTCCTGTACCATTAGAAAGTGATCGTTCGTTGGCGCGCATTTTTCCCGGCAATATCCAATTTAAAATCGATCAAAAGAAACAGGGAAATCCCTCAATGAAAAGAAGGATTGTAGTCTTTCACCCAATGATCCATTGAGTTCTGACATTGGTTTCTTTGTAGTTTGTGATTTCTTATTCCATCGTATGCTTGACCTTGCGTCTGCAAAAGAGCGCCTGTACTAATAATTTTCTCAATGAAGAATGTGATAAAAATGACATAAAAAAGGAAGTCCCCTGACGGGACTTCCTGAGTTTCGTTTCTTCAAACACTATTTCACGCATAGCTGCGAGATGCTGGATCACGCGTCCTTTCTCCGAATACCTCGGTCAGTAGGCATTTTGATCCATTGTTCGGGTGGACGTTTTCTGATTTTTTTTGGTGCAAACATCAGTTGAACCGTTCTTTTGACAAAGTTATTTCGGTATACGTTTTCCATAACTTGCACGCCCTTTTCAATTGAATTAGGAAGTGGTGACGCCGATCGTTCTTCCTACCTTTATTATAAGCGTGAAGACGGGACAAAACAAACAATATAGCTGGGGATTTCTAGCTTTCTTTCCCTCAACTTTGTAGTCGATCGCTCGCTAAATTGGTACGATCCATTGAATAATATTCAAATAGCAATCGCATATTTATTGAAAATGCAAATGAAAAATTACAGAAAAATTTGATTTCCACTCGAATAAACAGCCGAAAGGACGAGTTTTTGAATGAAAAATCGTTTCACTTTACTTTTTCTTAAATTTTAATTATTATTC
>ERZ506952.175-NODE-175-length-50911-cov-7.89403_pt1 | contig 50911 bp, 63 predicted proteins | sample MGYA00512896_ERZ506952 | MGnify/ENA metagenome assembly ERZ506952 | reverse complement strand
GAAAACACACCGTCGATAATCCGTCATTCGGTTACGATGACCGTGAGATCGTCTCTGGAGATGTGATTGGTACCACCCAAGGTTCTATCTTTGATCCGACACAAACAGAAGTAACCACGGCTGGCGATTTCCAACTGGTGAAAACCGTCGCTTGGTATGATAATGAATATGGCTTTACTTGCCAAATGATTCGTTTGCTAGAAGAATTTGCTCGTTTATAAGCCAAGGGTCAAGCAAAAAGTGCCGGTTCTTTTTTTGAACCGGCACTTTTTTATTCACTTGCTGGGTGATCGTATTTGTCCAAAAAAGCTGCAATTTTTTCTTTGTAAAGCGCTGGATCTGTTTTGTAGCTTTTCGCATGCTCGGCACCTGAAACAACCCACTTTTCTTTTGGTGCATCGGTCGCGTTATACAAAATTTCCAGCATCGAATAAGGAACAAACGTATCCGCATCGCCATGGATAAAAAAGATTGGACGCGTATTTTTTTCCAGTTGTTTGACTGCATCTGCTTCACCAAAGAAATACCCCGCTCGGATTTTTGTGACAAGGCTAGTGACATTCATCAATGGAAGGGCAGGTAGACCAAACAATTGATCGAGTTGATACCCCAATTCTTCATTGACGTTGGTATACCCACAATCTTCAATGATAGAAGTGACATTTTTCGGCAAGTCTTCCCCACTGGTCATCATTACCGTGGCAGCCCCCATACTGATGCCATACAAAGTGATCGTTTCTTCAGGACCATTTTTTGCGAGTACTTCATCGATCCATTGCAGATAATCCTTACGTTCGTGCCACCCAAAACCAATATAATCTCCTTCGCTTTGACCATGCCCTCGAGCGTCTGGAACCAAGACATTATAGCCTAAATCATGATACATCTTAGCATAGTCCGCCATCGTTTCTGCATTCCCCATGTAGCCATGCGCGATGATCGCCGTTTTTCCTCGATTCTTCTCCTCCGCCGGTAGATAAATGGCGGATAATTTTAAATCATCTTCAGATGTCAGCTGCCACATCTCACGATTTGCGGGATCTGTAAACCAATTTTGCGATTCATTTCCTGTCTGATTTTCATCCGTACCAGGGGTATCTCCTTCCAAAAAATCTTTTTCTGAAGGAACCACCGCATAATCGTAAAAATAGTTTCCTGCATACCCTAATCCTGCAATTGCTAATACAGCCACTCCGATGGCAATCTTCCAGCGCAATTTCACACTTGTCACGTCCTCTTGTTATATAGTTTACATAATATTATTATGGTTTCATCGTTCTTCATGGAAAGAACCCACTACATAAATTACCGTTTTTTGCTCGTGTTTGTCAATTGCAAGCGCCCAAAAAGAAAACCATTGCCAACACGCTTTGTTGGCAATGGTTGATTTTTCGTGATAATCAGTTATTTTCGACCAATTTAAAACTTGACCAAGGTTTCAAAAATTCTAATAAGAATAGTTCCTCATCAGCGATCTTACCAACGACATTGACACGACCGTCATTTTTCATTGCTTTCAAGGCGATTTGCGTCTCACCTTTGTATTGTCCATAGCCAGCATTATCGATCAAGACATCCCCTCTTACCATATCACGGGTATCATGAGGTGGAAATTCCTTGTCTTTATAATAGATCCGCGTCATCGTTGAACGCAAGATGTACTCTGAGCGATCTCCTCGATAGCTGTGCAGATTATCGAAGAGACAAATTCGTTCATCTTCAGTGATTCCGTCAACGACATCGACTCTTAATGTCGGATAATCAGCATGAAACGCTTCAGCCATTGCTGCCAATTCTGCTTCTGAAGCATAGGCATTTCCAATAGAGATATCATCGATCAAACCAGTCAACACTAAATGTTTGACTTGTGTAGCTAGTGGCAGATCACGATGGTCTTCCAACGAGCATAAACCATCTTGTGTTGGCCATGGACCGAAATCAGCTTCGTGAGAATTCACGAAAGCCATCGTATTTAAATTGTATTTGCGGAATTTTTCCGAACAAAAAACAAAATGGTCATAGCCTAACCCTGAATAGCGATGAGGATAGAAGTTATGCGAACCGAGTAAATTTTCAGTATTAGGTGAATAACTCATGATGTTATCCACGTAGCTCGTGCCGCTGCTCATATTGATTTCGATTTTGATCCCGTAAGGATTACGGGTCATTTTGGCTTCTTCTGAACCAGTGAAACCAATATCTAACCGAACACCGTAAGCCCCCATCTCATCAAAGAAGGATAAATCATCATAAGAAATACCTAACTGTTCGAATAAACCAGGATTGATATCTACCATGACTTCCATTCCTAACTGATTGGCATAATCCACGACTTGTTTAAAGTCTGCCAAGACTTTTTCTTTGTCATCGTTGATTTGCAGCAAACTGGTAAATACCCGTTTAAAGCCGTATTTGTGTGCCAAGTCTAGATACGCTTTGTCCTTTTCAAACGTTGAGCGCTCTGGATAAATCGATATCCCTAATTTTCCCATCAAAAAAACCTCCTGTACATTCTATCCGTTTATTATAATGAATCCTCTTTCATTATAGCAAACATCTAAAAAGTGGTCTACACCTTTCCATCTGTTTCTTTCTCATTCCACAAAATCTGCGCTTTCTTCTACATCTTTTTTTTGTTATGATTAGCATTAAGAAAACTGGAAGGAATGAAAGAATGAAAAAAATCCTATTCACACTGACAGCAGCTGCTAGCCTTTTATTATTAGCTGCTTGTACAGGTTCAAGTACCACTGGTTCCTCATCAAACAACTCGGCAGAAAGCACGTCGACCTCAGAATCCGTTGACTTGAATGCCCTTGAATTGCCGCAATTATCAACGGATGTGCAAGAGAATGAAGCTTTAGTTGAAATGGTGACGGAAGAAGGCTCGATCAAAATCAAACTTTTCCCAGAGATCGCGCCCAAAGCCGTCGAAAACTTTTTGACCCATGCCAAAGATGGTTATTATGACGGCTTGACTTTTCATCGTGTCGTAGAAGAGTTTATGATCCAAGGGGGCGACCCTAATGGTGATGGCACTGGCGGAGAAAGCATTTGGGGCGAAGGATTCGGCGAAGAATACTCGAACCAGCTTTATCACTTGCGAGGCGCATTAGCAATGGCAAAATCAAGTGCGCCAAACAGCCAAGGCAGTCAATTCTACATCGTTCAAAATGATCAAGATGTATCTGACGGTCTAGCGATCCAACACTATCCTGAAAAAATCATCGAAGCCTACAAAAATGGAGGAACTCCACGATTGGACGGCAGCTATACCGTTTTTGGTCAAGTGATCGAAGGCATGGATGTCGTAGATAAAATTGCACAAGCAGAAACCCAAGACTCTGGCAATGGTGAGAATTCTCAACCAGTTGAGCCAGTGAAGATCGAAACGATCAAGGTCTTGCAAGAAGCCAAAGGATAAATAAAAAACCGCTGAAGTCTCCGTTAATCGGGAATTTCAGCGGTTTTCTTTTATTTTTGGTCGCCAACAATTTAAAATTGTTTTTCTATCTTTCCCTACTTACTTAGCGTTTCAAATTCCTGTTAAATCAAGTATTTACAACATGATTTACAACTAAATAGGTTTTCAGAGGTTTCTCACTATTCTTGTTTTTCAGTTGGCAATCACCAAAACAATCACCAAAAATTTAATTCTGTGTTCGCTTTACCACGAGAACAAACGTTCGTATAATTTCCTTGAGGGGGGGAACAAAATATGAGCATTCTAAAACCGTATGAAGATAGAAAAAAACTTAAATGGATTGGATTCTTCTTGTCAGAACATACAGCCGACATCGCAAGAATAGATAAAGAGTTGAAGTACACCTGCCCTGCTAAGACCGAAATGGCAGAAGAAGAAATAAATGAATTCTTACAAGAAGCAATCACAAAAAATAAGAAGCTAGCTATACAGCTCAACTATACTGTCGATGAAATGTTTCAGCCGGATGTGGTAGGCACGCTAAAAGGCTATGATGATATAGGCATATACTTAGATGATACTCTTGTGCATTACGACGAGATTCGCAACGTAGAATTTTACGTTGATCAGAAGTGGTTTGATGTATGAACATCATTACTATGTACGAACAGAATTACATCGACCTTGACACGTTTATTGAAGAGTTTCCCAATTCTATTTCTGAATCACAAGAGTGTATTTTCGGAATTGCTTGTGTTGAATTTTATGTAAGTCTTGTTCTAAAAAAACACGATTTTCTTTACTATATAACACCTTATAATTAAATCTAAAGTAGCCAAAATACGGCTACTTTTTTCATTAATTTGAATAAAATCGTTGACAAATATATGTATCCGATATATAATATGAGTATAGAAAGGAGTTGAAATTATTGAGGAAACAACGAAGGGAAAAAGAAAAGCTTGAAAAGCAAGAGCAACTAACAATCAAAATTGGCTTAGTACTAGCGATACTAGCCATAATTGAAAAGTTACTCGAATTGCTAATCAAGCTTCTCGACAACTAGGGATAGGGCGAAAGCCCTCCCTTCCCTTTGATTATATCATAATGAAAGGAATGATTCTAATGTCGAAGAATATGAAAAGAAGGAAAATTCTAAATTCCGCCTTGGTGATACTTATGGTTTTAATCGCCATCTCTATCGTAATGAAACTTATTCAACTTTTTTAGGAAGGAGCGCGAGTGTTGACTGAAAAGAAAACATCTGATGCTCAACTAAAAGCATCGAGAAGATGGCAAGAAAAGAATAAAGAACAAATGAAACACGTCCGCAATCGCTCTGGAGCTAAGGGTTACATCAAAAACGCATCTCTTGAGGAATTGGTAGAATTAGAACAATTGATTGCAGAGCGTAAAAAAGCCCTATCCAATTAAGGACAGGGCTTTTTCAAGGAGTAAAATGAAAAACAGTTATAATTGATTCGAGAACTTAAATGCTATACCTAGCTGTTAATTTAACTAAACAAAAAGCCCTCTATATAAAGTAACGTAGGCATATGTAGACGAGAACTACTGAGTAGAAATATTTAATGATCAAAATCATTAAATTCATGATTAAGTTTGAAAATACAATTATTCGATAAACATATTTCTTTTGCTATTTCTTAAATTAATATATGATTATTGTGATGACGGGATATAATTCCACATGCACGGCATATGCAAATATGCTGTGCTATTTTTTTACAAAAAAACTACTCCCGGAAAGGAGTGGCACAATTAGATGAAAAAGTTTTTTATAAGGTAAATTAAGTAAATGAGTTATTTACAAGTTGTTCAAACCTTTTGCTCAAAAAGAGCCACTCACCACAAAAGCGGCTCCGCACAAAAAACTAGAAATGTCAGCCTAAATTACCGCTATTAATACGATTCTAAAATCTTTCTCAAAGTAATTCAAGCAATTTACTTTTTCAGGAAAATTATACAAGCTTTATTTATATCTATTTGAATTTTTTAGTGCTACAATCAAAAACGAGCAATGGCCAAAAGAAGACTTCCCCAAGCCGCTTTTGCCATTGCTCTAGGTGTTACAGAGAGAACATACTTAAATGTTAGGTTAATTATTATAATATTTCAATTAAGTTGCTCTCACAAAGATATTCTATAGTTTAAATTATATAGAATAATAATAAGAGTACTAGGCCTTGTCTCTAAATTCCCCAATTTAAGCCTAGTACTCTATATTAGTGCATACGCACCATTAATATGATATTCGATTAAAATACTTATTGCAACAGAGAATGATCTGCCTTATTAAACATAAAGTAAGTCCCAAATGAGAATGAGGAAAAATAAATTGCTTGATGTGAGTCCAAATTGTGACTCTATACTAATTAAACTAAATCTATTTATGACGATTTTCTAATCAATAATTTCTATTAAATTGTAATCATGATAAAATATAAAAATCGAAGAGTATTAGATACACTTCCCCAAGTATTACCATCTAATACTCTTCGTAGAGTATTGCACGCATCTCCTAAACTATAGTATAAACTTTGTAAATGCAAGTAAAACGAATATTACTTACATATAAGCTCGCAATAGCGGGCTATTTATTTTCCATGTAAGCTTTTAATAAATGCTCATTACAATTATTTACCAAAGTAACTAATCATTGATTCATAAGAAAGTAATTGAGAACAATCTAAAAAAATCAAATAACTGTTCGAAAAAATTCAAAAAAACCCTATCCAGCAATTAATGACAGGGATTCTCTATTTTCTCAATTCTATTATTTCTTCTCTTTCCTTAGTCTACTACGCTCATTACTTTTTTTGACTGTTTTTGCAGCTACCACGCTTGATAGTAATCCATCTCCTAGTACCTTATCTGTAGCTTTCTTAGCTGCTTTGTATTTCACAGCTGATTTTAGAATACTCATTTACTTCACCTCCATATATATCAAATAATATTATAAAAATAAGATTTTTTGTTGAATTTAGAAATATTATTATTCGTTTATAAGTATATACCTAAACTCATAGGAGAGATAAATCAACGCTATTGTATCTTTCCTTTATTTCCCATTGACTAGACAATACATATTTAAACACAAGCGCAAGCAGTCCGCTTTATGCATCATGATGATTTTCTGCATCCTATTTTATTGATTGCTTTTGAGTACTTCGCAATTTCCACTTGGATTGTACCAGCAATTGCTCATTTATAATCATTTACTGGAAAATATTAAAGACCTCATAAGCATTAAATAAAGTAAATGAAACATGCGATCAAGAGAATAGGAATTGATAAATTTATATAGTAATAAAAAACTTGGAATATTAGAGAACGAAAAAACTCCCTGAACAATTAAGTTCAGGGAGTTCTCATAAAGAAGTGAAAAATGAAACAAAGTTTTAACTGATACGGGTATCACTATCTTACTTTCATCTAAAGCTTTTTGCAAACAAAAAGCTTACTAGTCGTAGAGAAATGAGCTTCATAAACGCCAAAGCTTACCACAATTTAATTACATAAATTATTATGCTAGAAGTCCCTTTCTAATACTCTCATAGTTCTTCCAAACTTATCTTCTGCTTCGTCAATTTGAGAATAGCCCCATTTTTCATAAAGACCAGTATGCTGTGTAACAATAAAAATACTTTGAAATCCCTCAATTATTAATTGCTTTTCCGCAATTTCCACTAGCTCTTTACTTATTCCATTCCCTCTAAAAGCAGGCTCAACGTACACAATTGCTATATAAGGACTATATGTTAAATCAACTATATCCTTACTAACAAATGAACAAAAACCGATAATGCGATCATTGGATTCAGCCACAACAATCCCTTCCCAGTTGTTGAACTCATCACCTATCATTTTCTTTGCCAAATACTTAGCAGCTGCCCAATCAGCATTGTATATTTCCGTGGCTGCCGCTAACCAATTAGAATCATTTTTCCTTAAAACATGATAATCCATGATGAACCTCCTGCAAATTTTATTAAGCTATATTTCATCTGATCCAAGGCTATCATATTTTTAAAATTAATACCTATGATATGCTAATTTCATATTTTTTAAATTACCTAAATACTCGCTTTTTATCTTAAGACAATGTAAAATTGAGAAAACAAAAAAGAGGTGTCTATTATGTTAGTAATATTAAAAAGAAATTTTAAGAGTCACGCAATTCTTCGAGCTATTATTTATGTAATTTTTGGAATAATTATTGCAATTAATCCAGCTGGTTTCTTCAATTTTATTGGGTATGTACTTGCTGGTTACTTAACGTTGATCGGACTAATTAATATTCTCGAAGATTTTAAATCGAGAAAAGACTCTGGTCACTGGGGATTAGGACTATTTAGTGGGATATTTTTACTTGTATTAGCCCTTGTCGTACTTCTGTTTGCGAATACCATCGCATCTGTTCTCCCAATCTTATTAGGTTTATCCATTATTTCTAATGGGGCCTTTCAATTAGTACTAGGTCTTAATACCAAATCTGTGGCTTGGATTATCTATAGTGTAATTCTTGTTATAGGTGGTGCATTATTGCTATTTAATCCATTCGCAAGCTTATTGATCCTGCTACAAGTATTTGGCTATACACTAATTGCCATGGGAATACTTGAAGTCATTGGATATTTTATGTTTAGATCTCAGTTAAATAAATAGGTTATCACATACCAATAGAAATTTTAAAAAAATATCTTCATTTAAACAGCGTTTGAAATGCCGCTGTTTTTTTATATGCAAAAAAGCCCTATCCGATTAAGGACAGGGCTTTTTAAGAAAGAAAATATTAAAAGTGTTAGCAAAATCATCTTACCTTATTTTCTGGAATCATGCAAACCATGTTCAAGCAAGACTCCTCTTACTCAAATATAGGCAAATGAACTTTATCGAAAATATTAGACGCTATTCTGATCAATAATATCTATTATGATTTATTAATGATAAAATAAAAAAGAAGAGTACTAGGTAAACTTGGAAAGACTTCCCCCGAAACTTCCCCAAACTTTCTAGCCTAGTACTCTTCTTTTTGTGCACGTGACAATATAATCGTACAATAAAGAAAATGTTATCGCAAACATCTTAATGTTCTTTAATTAGTTCTTATTCAAATACATTTGATATTTTACTCCATCATAAAAAAACCCACTCCTTGGGGTGAAGTGGGCAAAAGAAAAATGAAAAAGTTACTTTATTGGTTAATTTATTTTATCATGTTGGTAAAACTATTACAACTTCTGTTGGATAAGAATGCCGTATTCAAGGCTGAATAAAGGCGGTTTTTATTAAAATAAGAAAACATCTACTTAAAATTGTGTCATTTTTCACAATAATTATTTCAATTAATACAGAAAAATGCTAAAATTATATAAGAAGAGTACTAGCAGCAGGGATATAAGACTCCCACATTTAAACTTCCCCAAGTTTTTCTGCTCTAGTACTCTTCTTTTTTAATGCACGTTGCATAATAACCCTACTTTAAAAACAAAACATTATCAAGTTTTTTTCGTCATTTTTTATAACTTTTATTTATAAAAACAGAACTTTTAAATGAGAAACACCAATTTCAGGCATTTTTCGAGCTGTTTTTTTGATTAAATTGTAAGTCCACTTACCCAGTACTCCGTAACTCTGCTATCTTTTGTCGGTCCAATAGCTAACCATCCAAATCCAACAGAGCGAGGTTGACGTACAAAGGCATGACCATTACGTTGAACTAACACACGATCGTATTTGACTTGCTGTCCACGTCCCAACAAAGCAAGAATTCCTAAGCCAATCGGATTAGTGGTATCTCCGCCAGAAGTTCCTCGCAAATTGATTCCCTTAGCTGCTGTCACTGTGACGGTTCCTGAACGACTATGCCAAACGTTAGTCGGCGGTGTTGATACAGCTGTAGTATTATTTGAAACCTCAGTAACCAAAGCACCAGATACCCAACCAGTACCATCGACTTCAAACCAAGTAGTGAACCCATTTACACTTTCGCCGTTCCGAGTGATACGAGTAGCGTTGAACGTTTGTCCACGTCGCAACGTTTTAATGATAGCAGAGTTCGTATTTTGAGCAGCACGTACATTGAGCACGTCGGTACTCACTACTTGACGCTTATTCCAAGGCGCTACGTTGTAAGTGGGATTTGGCGCTGGTGTTTGTGTTGATCCACCAGAATCCCCTAACCGACTACGAACAGCCGCCATATTGGTTCCGGGACAACTATTGGATTTATGCCCTGAAAACTCATTATGCCCTAGCACGTCGGATGCTTTAAGATTAAATCGCTGCATGGCTGCACGTGCCCGCTCATCAAAAGCTTTTTCTTGTTCTGCAGTAAAAGAGCCATTACCCACCACACAAATGTGGTAAGTCTTACTGTTGTGATTCCCCACGCCGTTCGTTGTGACATTATCCCAATAGATTAATTGAACTGATCCATCACGCAAGATAATCTCGTGGTAACCACCAGTTCCCCAGCCAAGTGTTCCTCGCCAGTGATTTTGGAATGCCCACACATCACCGGTCGCTGTTGCCGAATGGTGACGAGCAATTTTAGTGATACCTGCTACTGATCGATTCGGGTTCGTTGGTCCCATGATTCTTGAATCGCCTCGTAAATCTACAATCTTTGTCATAGTGTTTTCCTCCTAAATTTTGTATAGAAAAAGATCAGTCATTCGACTGATCCTGATCCTTGTGTTGATAAATGGTTTTTTCCGTTTCACTTTGGCCATCGCCGTAATCTGGTGGTGTTGATTCTTTGTGTACACTTTCCTTAAAAACCGCAAGCCACTTTTGTAAGAAACCAACCTTGACCCCCGACTCGTAGGCATTTTCTAGAATGCTGCTAATCTCATAGAAAATAAGTAAGATCGTCCATACAAGCGCAATGTTGATTGGTAAACTGATCCCAATGATTGGCGCTACTTTATCAAGAGAAGCAGCTGCGAAAATTGTCGCAAATGTAATGAATTTCGTGAACAGTCCTTCTAAATTCACCGCAGACATCCAACTATGTGACTTGAGTGCTTTAAAATATCCTACGACCAAATCAATAACGACAAAGGTCAAATAGACATCAATGACATCTAAACTTCCTCCAAATAAATGAACCATAAAATCTCCTCCTATAAAAAGACTGACAAAATAAAACATACCGATTACCTTCACTTTCCGAAATTGAAAAAGAGAAGTCCTAAGACTTCCCTCCTCCTTCTAAAATTGTATTTGCCTGCTCCTTCGTGATCGCACCAAGTGCTAGAAACTGATTGACATCCTCTTCTGTCATCCATCCACGATTGTACCAATCCTGAATCGTCTCAAAATTAAGCATTCTCTTGCCCTCCTTGAGTCAATTCTCTTAATTGCTGTGCCTGTTGAAGATTTTGTATTGTCAGTTGTACCACCGATCGCCCCAAGGAATTCGTGGTTTCTTGTAACTCCTCAACCTCTTCTGGTGTTGCAGCACTCACTACATTCCAACGTTGGCGATTAAAATCAAAACCAATAACCACTACGTGCGGATCAGTCGGTGGTGCTACTTCCGTATAGGGATGGAATACAGGGCGATCCTCCGGCGTAAATAGCGGCCGCAGATCTTGTAAGTCTCTTGTGTCATAGATTGCTTTGTGTCCGTCCATTTTTATCATCCTTTCATTTCTAATTCGTTTACTCGCTGGGCTAAGTGATTGAACATATCAATAGTTGAATTTGACATCTGATTGATCATTTTAGGGATAAATAACTTATCCAAACTAAATGCCACCGTATAGTCTACTTTGGCATAGGCAACCCGAATCGCACTTTGATTAGTTGCTTGTCGCTCAGGTCCTCGTAATACCACGGCTGCTTTCCCCACATGCGCTGGTATTGCTGGATTTGTTATCAACTCGATTGGAAAAGTAAGTTGATCGTTGAAAGTACTCTCGTGGCTTGCCATTTCCTCCCAGTTAAATCCTGTGTTATCAGGCATTCTTCGATACCCAATGATCGGATATGAAGTGTTGGAATTGATATGTGCAAAAGCTGTGAACTGAATATTTTTAACAAAATGTTGAATTACCGCCAATTCCTCTTGTACTGTTTTCGGGGAAAAGAATGTGAATAATTCAGGAAACCGTCGCTTCATATCACCGAGAATGTCCCATGTAAAAACAACTTGCATTCGACCATTTGCAGTCGATGAGCTAATACTGGTATCAAGACCATCATTCGTAGCTATTCGATTGTATTGCGCTTGTGTAATCTCTGTCCCTCCAGCAGCGCTGCTTGGTAAAGATGTTGTGAGGACTCCCCCTGCTCTATGAACATTTTCGACAAAGCTTGCGCGAATTTTCCCAGTTAAATCAAGCAGTGGTTCTCGGACCAATGGAACACCAAACATAAACTTCTCTAGCGATTGATCAACATTTTCTTCTGTGACAAAATCCGCAGCTTCAAGTCGTTTCTCGATATCACTGAGCCTGCCTTCTACTGTTTTGCGAATCTCTTCTTCAATTTCCTTTGCTAGGGAATCTATATCAAAGGCTGCAAGGTCTGATTCAATTTGTTCAATTCGATTTTCAAATTCGGTCAAATCGTGATCGATCCCCGAGGCTTGTTCTAGAACGAGGTTTCGTAGATCCTCAAATCGCTTCACATAGAACTGCGCCATTTCCTCCAGATCCTGATCAATCCAAGATTCTTGGAACTCCGTACTAAATGCTGGATAGTCCAATGATTGACCGTTGGAAAATTCGACAAAGACATAAATAATCACTGAGCCAGAATACGCATAAATATCATTTGGCAGCATCACATTCACTTTTCCGGCGGCAGGATCTTCAATTACGATTGATTCATCAGCACTTTCAAAAATGACTGACTGACCTGCAGTCACGAAATCAAAGCCCAAAATGACATTGGCTTCTGATAGGTCCAACGGCTCCCCTTTAAACTGAAAGTTGATCGTCTTTTTGGCAACTCGCTGATCATAACTGAAAAATTCTGTGTTGGTCGGTACTGGAGAAGAACGTTTTTCCGCCGTTTTGTTTAACGTGATCTCACTGGTTACGTAGAGATTTTCCATCGTTCGTCCTCCTTCAAGCTTTGTCTTCTAACGCCCACAGTTCTTTCAAAAATTCTTGAATTCCATCACGGCAAGTCTTTTTGTTTTTTTGGTATAAATCGGGCTCTTGGATACTGATTGATGGTGACGTTGACACACCTTTATCTTCATCGATCGAAGCCGATAGATAAACAACCATCGTTTCGTCAATCATTACCTGTCCATTTACACTAGTGCTTTTGTTAGTCTTTAACATCTTGTTTTTCCTCCTGTTTCTCAAATTCGTCCATTAGGCGGTCGTAAATATCGGCTTCCTTACCTGAGATGACACCGTCATAGTTGGCAAGTACTTGTCCAAACTTCTCGAAATTTTTGGCGTATAACCCACTCTTGATCACGACCTCTTCATCTAATAGAACATTCATTTCTTGATAGAATTGTTGGCGATTTTCCGCTTTAATTTCATAACCAGTTTTTTCTTCATTTATGATCAATTGACCTTCAGAGTCTTTTTCCCCATACAACTCATATAATTCTAATTCTGATTCCTGTAGCCCTTTGACTGCTTCAATCAATGAACTTTTAAACTTTGACCGATGGCGGCTATCTGCAGCTTTCAACGCCATTTCTTGAATAAATAAAAGAGCAGCACTTAGTTCATAATTCTTTAGGGTAATCTTCATGCGATTTTCTCCATTTCTCGTTCTAATTTTTGAATACGCTGTTCTTGGCTTTCAACGATCGCGATCAACTCTTGATTGGTCTTCGTATTAAGATTGACTTGTTTATTCATATCAATCGACAAATAATGATTATCCCCATCAATGTTTGCTTGTAAGAAAGGTACCTCTTGGGCAATCATTCCAAACTGACGAGTAGTTGGTGGCGGAGTGTCTTTGTCAATTGGACGATAGTCTTGTTTCCAATCAAAATCAACCATGCGAATTCGTTTTGTTTCTTTTATGCCTGAAACAGAAGTTTCTTGGATGTTTTCTTTCAAGCGGATATCGGATTGATTGGTAATGCTCCATCTATTCATGTTGATGTTGGCGTGCATCTGGATTGCAGCGTTATTTCCTTGAATTTCCATCACAGGTATTCTTTGTTCACTCGTTCCTGCGGAGTTGACTATTCGTCCCAACACTAAGCTATAAGAGTTTCTTGCAAAGTACGCGACGCAAGTCCGCCCACTCATACTGCTTCGCTCAAAACCACCAATACGTGTGCTTTGACCAGTGAAAAATTCAAGACGAAGACCAGTCATTTCCATAAACCGCACTGAGGTGCTTTGCCAAAATGCCAACGTCGTAGGTGTCAACCTTAAGCTATTCCCCATGTTGTTAAAGCCAACTTGAATGGCATTTGTCGCTAATTTATCCGCAGTCACAGCTCGAGCGACGATTTTATCAGCGGTGACGGCTCCAGCAGCTATTTTGACTGCTGTCACTGATCCAGTTGCCAATTTGTCTGCGACGACCGATCCTGCCGTAATATTGCGCGCAATGATACCGTTTGTTGCAATTCGATCAGCAGTGATTGCATTTGCGGCTATTTGGTTTGCGGTAATCGTGTTCGCTGCAATCTTCGCTGCTGTGATTGTGTTAGCAGCAATTTTTGCTGCAGTCACAGCTTCAGCATCCAACTTCACTGTTGTCACAGCATTTGAAGCAATTTTAACTGCAGTGATCGCTCCGGAAGAAATCTCTGTTGCTGTAATTGTTCCAGCGAAGATATGACTTCCTCGAATCGTATCCGCCGCAATCTGGGTTCCTGTGATCGTTCCTGCTGCGATTTCCGTTGCTGTGATTGTTCGTGCAGCAATCTCATTGGCAGTAACAGCATTAGTTGCAATATGCCTTGTAATGATTGCATTGGTCGCAATTTCATTCGCAGTGATCGTTTGTGCGTTGATTTCTCTAGCTGTAATGGTGTTAATGGCCAAATCATTACCAACGATGCTTCCTGCTTGAATCTGTGTAGTGGTAATACTCCCGGCCATGATAGACAACGCTTGGATCGTATTGGCTCGAATTTTCCCACCGTCAATTTCAACCGTGTCTTGCCACTGCCAGTCAGAAAGCAGATCTTCAACTTCTCGAATATCCGCCATCGCATCATCTATTCGCTTTTGTGCATCAAGGAAATTTTGTTCAGCAGACTTTAAGCGTTCATCCAGCAGAGGTAGCGAAACATTATTCAATTCATTCAACGCAAGCTCGTTATCAAGTAATTTCTGCTCAAGTCCCGGTAACTTTACGGTGGTGAGTATGTCCATTTCGACTTCAAGATCTTTCAGACGTCCTTCAAGATCCGGCAAAATGTTTTGCTTCAGATCATAAAGTGCCTGATCGTTTTCTGTCAGACGTTCATCTAATTCCGGAAGAATCCGATTGTTTAAATCGTCCAAGATGCCTTCTAGCTCGTCGAGATCTTTCGTGTTTGCCGTTTGGCCAAACACTTCCGCACTAAAAGGACCAGCAACATCATGATGGTTGACCGCCCTTACTCGGTAGTACCATTGCAATTTTGTTTCTGTTCCGTGGCTATACGCGTTGACGTTTGTTTTTTCAAGTAAATTACTTGGACCCGGAACAAATCCTTTTTCTTGGGATCCATAAATCTCATACTCACGAACGATCAGCCCCTGCATATCCCAATGCAGCAGTACTTGACTAAAACCGCCATAGGCGACTAGATTTGTAATCGTACCAGGTCGAACGTTTGCTATGTTTCCGGGTCCAATAATTGGTGGTCGACTGATTTGTTCCTCACGATCGCGATCCTGTTCTTTTTGGTTAGAACCTAGCGTAGCTCTGGAATCGCCAATTTCAATGGATTCGTACTTATCTAACAGCACGTTCCAAACCGTTTGATTGATCTTGGCATTAACGTTGACACCTAGCTTGTTAAAAGCCAAGGTGACGGTGTCGTAGAGTTCTAACTGCTCGAGCAGCCGATGTTGTTCTTCACCAGTTGCGCTGTATAGATCCGCAAACTTTACTTTTAGATTCACACGAGGCAACCCGACCTGATTGCTTGAAATATAATACTGACCAAACTGACGAAGTTCTGCGACTGTTTGAGGGTTTCGACTGCTTAGATCCACCGTCTGCACCCGACGTTCCGGAAAATTATTGACGTGGGGACCATCGATAATGACTTCCGGAAGAACTAACTCACTTGCTCCCTCTTCATTCGCTCGAGCATAGGGTCGAATCGAAGTATAGGTACCCTCGATCGTCTCTTCTTGAACGAGATCCACTAAGTTTTTTCCGTACGCAATAACAACTCCTGTCTCCTTACCACCTTCTCGCATCAAGCGGATTTCGTTGTTATCAAAAATGTATTCGCCGTTATACTTTTGAAGAATGGAGCCTTCTTTCCCCCCTAGTGCCTCCGCTGCACTTTCAAAATGGCCAACTTCAGAAAAGTCCATTGCGGTGACGGTCGTCAGATCTGTAAACACAGTGAAGTCACGTTGCGGAACTAAAAGAGCACGCCACTGATTCAATGCCTCTTGGGCTGAAATAGCGGTGTGCTTCTGTCCTTTATTTAGCGCTGTTTTTTCAGTTAAAAGTGAAATATGATCACATTTAATAGAAATAATGCCGTGTTGAGGTTTAGTAATCTTAGTGATTTCAAATCTCTGCCGCTTCGATCGAGTACCCGGACCAACATCAACAACTACTTTCTTCCCTTCTTTCAACTGAGAAAATAGCTGGCCATTGATCGGATAGTTGAAGGTAAGATATGGAAATTGATTTCTATGCCTTACAGCCAACACGCTGCTTGCTTCGTTCAATAAACCTAGACCGAGCGTGCTGTAATCGTTATTCGATTCATTGTAAAGAATTGGCACACTCATATCGCCATCGACCTCCATCTTGGTGTAATCATAAATTGTGTGATTTGTGTAGTAAATGAAATAGTATTATTGCCTGATCGCAACTGCGGCACATGATATCCATCAGACTGAATTAGGATTGCATTGGATATATTCGCTATTCCATCCCGATAAGCGGTGCCTAGTTCGCTGTCAATCGTAATCAACCCAGCTCCGGCAGCTCTTAAAATACGGAACTGCCTTCCATTGATGGTCAAGGTCGCATCAGCCGTTCCGCTATATCTAAATTGAATGATCGGCAGTGAAGGAATCGATTCAGGATTTTCTAGTGTACGTCCGGATAAAATAGAAACAGCAGTTTGGCCATCAAGCCGAAACATTACTGGCTTACAACGAAAAGGCAATGCCACGTCAAAGTGATCACGCCATCGATCGAGAATACGAACTTGCGAGTGAAAGATGCCCTCATAGAAATATTCCGAATCCTCAGAAAAAAGAAGCCGACTGTATCGCTTTGGTTCCTTCAGCCAGTGAGTGATCTCTCTGACTTGTTGGAAAAGCGACTTGTCTGCTTCTTTTCTAAGTTCCATGGGAAATGTCTTGATAATATCTTTTTCTCGTTCATTGTCGTAAATGATTGCGCCTTGCCGGCCATCCACCTCGTCAAATCGAAGATCTGATTCAGGAATCGTCAACTCCATCTCATTCAGGAGATAGAGGTTCTTGTCGATCGACTTATGGCCATTAAATTCAAAGTATGGTTCATTTGTCATTCTAATGACCTCCTCATTTCATCAGCTGTGTGTGCTGCGAGCAATTCAGATAACTCAGCAATATCACGATTGTCATTGATTGTGATTTCATCAAAATGAATATCGATATGCGGTGTATTATGGATCGTTTGGTTGGTGGTTTTCGATTCACTCTTAACCGCTGGCAGTGATAACCCAAAACCAGCATTACCAGCAATGGCTACCGATTCAGCTTGGATATTCGGTAAGACAAGCTGTGCACCTAAATCCTCAATAGCATCTAATGCAAAATGCTTGAATCGTTCAATCCCTTCACCGATACCAGCTGGGATCCAACGTCCTACATCCATCATCATCACTTTCGATGGTGAATTGATATCCAAGGCGCGCTGCATCGTTTGGGCTACTTGATTGGCAATGGTGGCTGCAGTATTCAATACTTGTGCTTGGCCTGCGACTAAGCCATTGTTTAGCCCAATCATGGAGTTTTGCCCGATACGATAAAACTGATCAGGCAAATGACTCATCTGATCTGGCATGCGTTGAGCACCTTCACGGATTGTGTCGTTCGCATCTCGCATTCCCTCACGGTAGGCTTGATTTGATTCACGCATAGTGGCTGCGGCAATTCTTGGCATGTTCTGCAAGGTTCGATCGACATCACGATCCATCTTCTCAAATTCTTTGACGACATCTTCTGCGGCCTTCTTGTACTTCTTAACCATCTCGTCGGTCATCTTGGCAATTGAGTTCAGTACTTTGGAAGAATTGTGATCAATCCCTTGGGCGATTCCTTCGACCATCGGCTTCCCGATTTGTTTGCCCATTTGATTGGCATTTAATTCCTTATCTAATAACGACATCAGCTTCTTGGCCAACTGTACGATCGCTCGTTCAGGTGCGCTGCTATTTTGCTCGATCCCTTGTGCCAGTCCAACTGTGATATTTTCGCCATACTCTCGGTATACACCGGATGGTGAGTTGATATCGTTAGCCTTTCGGAACTCCTTGTTTGATTGTTCAGCAAGATCCCTTGTGGCGTTTGCGACACCTTGTGCCGATTTATCAATACCGATTTCTAACCCTTGACCTAAGTTTTCACCAAATGGCTCGAACCGATCAGGATCCATTTCCTTTTCAAAGACTTCAGTTGGGACACCAGACAATTCGGCAGTACTTGCTTGAACTGCTTCCTTGCTTCGGTCAATGCCTTCAACAAATCCTTTACCCGGTGTTTCACCGTGAACTGCATAGACGTCTTGATCAATCACTTCACCGAATAATTTTTCAGGTGTTTCAGCTAATTCTTTTGCGGCATCTCCTACAGGTTCAATCCCACCCAAAAGTCCGTCTCCGAACTCTTTGACTAGCGGGTCAGTGACTTGCGAATAGTCTTTTTCGGCAATCGTTTCTTCGATCACTTGTCCCGGGACTTGGGCGATACTCTCTGCTGCTTCTGAAACTTGTTCTTCGCCTTCTTCTAGACCTTTTGTAACCTCATCCACCGGGTATTTTCCCCACTGAGCAAAATCTTGACCTTCAAAACCTTTTCTGAGAGAGGCTTCGGTTTTTTCAGGAATCAGACCGATTTTTTCAGCAACAACCTCTGCTTCTTCACCAGCAATGCGAGCTGTACTGTCCATCGCTTCGCTCATTGAGGTACCCATTGCCTCGTTTAGCTTCTCAATCTGTTTTCTTCCTTCTTCCGGTAGCTCATCCATAGCTGCGCCGGTCTCTTTCACCAACCGCTCAGCTTGTTCTGCCCCAGCAGGTCCCATCTTTTCAAGTTGCATTATGATACCATCGTCAACACCTGCTTCTGCAAGAAGTGCGACATTAGTTGACCATTTTTCCATGGCTTCTGCATTCTTCTTGAGGTTCTCCGCCATTTTGTCTAAACTTATGGACTCTTTTTGTTCCATGGTCTCAAATGCATTCGTGGATTGCTCAACAAGCTTTTTATACATGTCATTCATAGAATTGAGCGCTTCTTTTTGGGCTTCTGATAAATGGTTGTATGAATCTATCATCATTGCATTAGCTTCGTTGTTTGTTGCGGCAACTTCTTCTCTCATTGACATTTCTTCTTCGTAAAGTTTGGCTTGCTCCGCTTTAATGGCTTCTAATTGCTCATGTGCAGCATCTTCTTTACCGGCTAGGTCCTCAAGAGCTTCGCCGTATACCTTCTTACCATCCACACCTTCAACTGCAGCGTCATAAGCAATTTTCGCTCGTGCGTCCGTAGCCTCTTTTAGTGCAGTCTCATATTCAGCAGCTTCTTGTGCTAACTGATTTTGACGATCGACGAGACGACTAACTTCTTCCATGCCTTTCGAAGCTTCAATGCGTTTGTTGATTTCTTCTGTTGTGGCACTCAGTAATCCTGTTTCTTCGTCATAAGACATATTCAATCCGGACACAGAATTGTTTAGTTCATCAACATAATCGGCCATCAGCTTCTTATCAGCCGCTGACTTGTTCTCGATTTCAGATAAACGTTGCAACTCAGCTGCGAGATCTTTGTTTCGCTCCATATTGGATTCAATGACTTTTCCTTGCGTCTCAAAAGCGGTCGCATTTGATTCAGAATTCTTTTCAAGGCTTTCTAATCCACTACCCAGATCATCTAAATCACCTGCTAACTCTTTGGCTTTCTTACGTGCCGCAAAGAAATCTATACCCATTTTGGCGGCCGCTACTCCAGCTGCTCCCAATGCTAGTACGGTTAAGCCTAGTGCAGGATTTAAAACAAGGGCTTTAACAACTCCGAAAGCCTTAGTAGCTACAGTTGCTGCATTAGTTGCTAACGTATAGGTCTTCTGTGCTGCAATCGCACCTTTAAGAGAGGCAGCATTCGCTGTATTTGCACCTGTTGCTAGCTTAGTTGCGACAGTATCAACTTTAGTAGCCATGGTAGCTGCAGAAGTAGCACCTGTAAGATATTTCAACATTTGTATATAGGTTGTCGTTCCAACCGCAACTTTTTGAATAATCAGCAAACCACCAAACGCTGTCCCAAGCCCAATGATATAAGGCGCTGCATCCGCAGAGGCGTCTTTCACAGCAATCACCCCACCGGCCATTGTGTCAACAGCCGAAACAACAGGTGGGATCACACCAGCGATTCCATTCAGTGCTCCTTCGAAAGTTTTACCGAACCCCTGAACATTTTCTTTCATGGATCCGAAACGTGTCTCCGCAAAAGCATCATCCATCGATGCGATAATGTTGGCAGTTCCTCGGCTTGTAGCGGTGGCCATATTGGCAAATGATCCTGCCCATGTATCTCCGGCTTGTTGTGCCATACCGGACACCGAGGTAAGTTCATTTCCACCATCGCGCATGGCTTGCTCAACGGTATCGAAAAAATCGTTTGCCTCAATCGATCCATTGCGTAATGCATCACGAATGCTTTGCATACTCATGCCAGTCGCATCTTCATAAATTTTCCAAGGATCAACACCACGCCGGACCATTCGATCCATTTGTGCCATGTTTACGGTGCCGGTGGCTCTCATTTGGATCATTGCATCCATTACGTTATCCATTGTCTCTGCAGCACCGTCACCATACATGGCCACAGCGTCACCCCAAATTTGATAACTCTTCGTCGATTGTTCCAGTGAGCCATTTTGCATAACTAGACGCTGTACAGTCTGAGCGGCACTATCTAGCATGTAGTTTGTACCAACAACCACATCTCGAACGCCTTCCATACCTGCAGCTGCTTCTTCAGAGCTACCAGTTAAGCGGGTCATTGTGTTCTCAAAGTTGTTCAGTGTATCGATACGCCCAAACGCGCCATCTAGCGATCCCTTAGCCATCGATAACGCTGCAGTAGCCCCTTTAGTGATCAACATTGCTGCACTTAATTTCCCAACGCTGCCAGTCAGGATATTGGCTTTAGGTGTCGGTTGTTCAAATGAAGCACTCATTTTCGAGCCAGACTTTTCCGCCTCATCTGCTAAAGAAACAAGATCTTTCTTCATAGCATCAACAGCAGCACTGACTGTTTTCGCGCCATCTTTGGACCCGGATTCTAAACTAGTAGCAATGCTTTTCCCAGCCTTAGTAGATGAAATTTCTACGTGAGAAACCATTTGAGCAGCGGACTTTGTAATGGCATCAGTCGAAGCTGTCGCCTGTTTGGCACCAACAAGAAACGATTCGCTGATACTTCTACCCATGCCAGGTGTCGAAGATTCAACCGAAGAAACAAGGCTCGCGACCGATTTTGCAATGCTATCGTTTGATTGATTCGCACTCTTAGCACCTGATTCAAAAGATTCACCCATCACACGACCTGATTTTGCTAGTTCTGTGCTTGTGGTGGCCGTCAGCGAAACGATGCCCTTTACTACGCTGTCCGTCGCTTGATTCGCTCCCTTGGCTCCAGAGTCAAAGTTATCTCCCAAAGACTTACCGGCTTTTTCCGTTGAGGATTCAGTCGTCTTACCTAATTCTGATACAGTCTTTTCAACCGAATCCACCGCTTTATTAGCGGACTTTGCACCTGATTCGGTGTTTGTTCCCATATCAGAACCGACTTTTTTCATCACATCATCGGCATTTTTTCCCAATCGGGAAAAGCCTTGTTCGACTGTGTCGATCTCTTTTGTGACTTGTTTGCCATTAACGATTATGTCGATTGTTACCTTACCATCACTTCTGCTCATCTTCTTCACCTTCTTTCGGTAGCGCATAAAGTTTCTTCAATTTTCGAAGCTCATCCTTTGCTTCTTTGTTCCCTTTTCCTGTTGGCATTTTTTTCGTCCGAATGGATACGATTTGGCGGAATCTTGTTTCATCCGGCAGTCCCCCGAATAAAGCAATAAATTTCTCCCACCTCATTTTTCCTCGCTGATCAAACAGATCGATTCCGTACGCTTGGTAAAAGGCTGCGTAGATATTTGGCGCATCGTAATCAAAAGAGAAATGCTGATCCGCAATCTCTTTCATTTTTGGTTTTAATTTGTTGCCTTTCTTGTCGTATCGTGGTTTCGGCTTTTCCCAAATATCAAACGTCTCCAAGATCGACAAAAAAATCGTATTTTGTGTTTCGATGTCATATAAAAATGAAACACCTAACAAAAGATTGATGCCTAAAAGGATTTTTTCCGGCTCCGATAGTCCCGGGTCTTTTAATAAATCGAAAAGGCGAAGTACCGTATCGAAAGAAAGATCGATCGGATAACTTACACCTTCGATTTCCACCGTGTCTTCTAATCGATACTGTAATTTCATCGATTTAACCTTCTAAGTAGTGTTGCACTTTATCGAAGAATTGTTTTTTTCGACCACCGATTTCTTCTCCGATTGCTGAACAAATCTCCATATAGTACTCAGAGATCAATGTATAGTCAGGGGAAAGCTCAAACAACTTGTCAAATGCGCCGGGACCTAAAAGATCATCGATCACTTTTTCTAATGCTTCGTGTGCATTCTTTTTGGCTGTTTCTGGTTTTATCTGTTCTTTCTCTAACTTTTTCGTGATTTTGGAGGACTTTTCCGCATATCCTGCAACCAATTTCCAAAATGTCTCTGCACCTTTTTCCGATGTGTCGATGTAAAATGTATGTTCGCCAATTTCAATCGGCAGTTGGGTTGTTTTTACTGGGATTTTTACCATGTTTGTTTCCTCCATTCGTTTGTATGTAAAAAAGAGAAGCGATAAACGCCTCTCTTACTTGGTTTCTTCTTTCTTGTTTGCTTTGGCATTAACTGGCGACGAATTCAACGCCGCATCTGCATTATTTCCCCCAGATCCCGGGACACCTTCAGTTGGTGTTGCGTCATAGGTAATCGTACAAGAGAAGTCTTCTGTGGCATCCGCTGCACCAGAACCAGCCACAATGTCCGTGACTGTCGCATGACCAGTCCATTGTTTCGTCTTGTCGGCACTTACCACTCGATGCCAAACTTTTCGACCAATACCGGTCTTGTACTTCATATCCGCAATCATTTCTTGCGCTTTATCTTCAGAATCATAGTCACCAGATACGTTATACGCACCGGACACACTGTTGACCATGTTTGTTTTCACGCCGTTGTAATAGGCTTTTTCTTCTGTTGTTTCTGTCGTCGCATCGGAAATATCTTCAATCCCGTCTGCTAGCTCTACCCACGCTGATTCCGTTGGTGGTGTGTTGATATTCGTAAATGGCGCAATAAAATGGCCACGCTCGCTGTTTACATTTTTCATTTAGTCTTCACTCTCCTGTTTTCGTTTTTTGATATAAAGTTTTGCTTGTACAACTAAGCGATAATAAAAGAATTTTTGATCATCTTGTCCAAGTAAAAAAGGTTCATTGGCAATCGTCAACGCCATGAATTGATAAGAACCATTTTCAGATGGGATAGATGTCACATTTTCTAAGATCTCTGACAATTGATAAATGATTCGATCGCCAGAAAAACTTTTCGTTTTAAATCGGAATTCAAACGGCAATTCCTTGACCTTGTCGCCATTCATGTACGATTTCGCTGTACGTCCTCCCGGTAAAGGTGCCAACCGGATTGACTCCTCCTGATCGATGGCTTGGATGATCACTGGTACATCGATTTTACTGGCTACTTCTTGCAGCCGATCAATAAAACCCATTATAGTTTCGCTCCAATCTTAAATGCCTGTAACCAGTCACTCATGAATAACGGTTTCGCTGCTTCATCCCAAAAAGGACCAGTGCCAGGTTGTTTATTGACAAATGGGATCCAAACACCAGTTACCGGATGTTTCCGGCCACCATAGTACTGAGGTCCGGCATAAGGTGCATCAAATATCAGCTGATTTCCACGTCCAGAGACGTGTCCAGTGTCTCTCAAATGCATGGTGTCCCATGGCACCACAGTTTCGTTCATGGTTTGAAGCATCCGGTTGGCCATGTTCAATTGACCAAGCCCCAAGTTATCTTCACTAAGCTTTGACCGGACACCACCTAGATCAATGTCAATCTTGATTCCACTCATCAGACCACCTCAATCTCATAGCCAAATGGATCAGGTGAATCAGCATTCAGCGGTGCAACTTTTGCGATCGTGTACTGCTTTCCTAAGAGTTCAATTTGATCCGCAACCGAAAACTCCGGTAATGGTCCAGTATATTTCTTCACCATAGAGATCAATGCATTGGGCGTTTGTACTTTCCCATCGATGTCGCGTGGCTCAAACTTAACCGTGTCATCGAAACGGACATGCTCAATTACAAGCTCATCCTCAAGAATTGGCTCGCCTCTTGTGGTTACACCAATTTTCTTCCGATAGATCATTGCATGGGGAAAGAATCGTTTTGGTGGCATTCTCATCGACTCACCCCACGATATAGTAGCCCAGTTCCTGACAATTGCATCATGGCGTCCCCAGAAAGCAAAGGCGTTTCATTTGTGGATGATGAACCACCTTTACTCTTAGAAACACTCATGCGTCCGATGGACCAACTGTCAGGCTCCTGCATGCCAAACGTTGTAGTGGCATCTGCTTCATGCATGTACTCGATTTGATAGGCAACAGCCAACTTAAAAGCGTTGCGCCGCATTGGAATATCTGATTCGAGATCATTACGTTGATAGAAGCGTCTCGTTTGGATGTCCAATAAAGCACTGGCTCTTCTCAGAAGCTTGCGGAAATCTTTTTCAGTCAGTTCTGTTTCTTTGTCTACCAAGCGTTTGTACTCTTTAAGAGATAGGTAGCCACAAGACTCGATGCTTTCCTGATCGTCAAAGATTTCATTCAGCGGCTTTCTACGTAATCGCTCCATGGTTTCACCTCCATGAAAAAAGAGAGCGATTATTCACTCTCTTTTAACAGCTCAATTAATTCTGGTTTCTTGGCAGCAGCTGGGTACTCAACCCCAAGGCGATCTAACTCGGCTTTAAGCTCATCAACCTTCATGTCATCGATAACCAATGACTGACCTGCTGTCCCATCGCCACCTTCGTTTCCATCAGGCTCCCCCGGTTCTTCCGGGGAATCTACTTTGACAACGTAGAAGCAATTACTGCATTGTTTTGATGCTTCATCTTGAACAAATCATGGTAGATACGATTTTGGTATAAATACCCATCTCCTTGTCCTACTTGCCCTGGTGCAAATAGATAAACACTTGCGAATTTTGCTTTTGCAATTACTGCAGGTTTAGCAACTAACAGATAATTTAATTTTCGAGCATCATCTTTAGGAACAAATCCTTCTGTAAAATCAAACGCTTCATAGAACCGTTCTTCTGCCCATACTTCTTTAATACGGACACCGTCTAAGCTCGTCACACGCGTTTCAATCTTCATGCCGTTAGAATCAACGTTAATCGTGCGAGTAAATTTAGGCGATTGTTCTAAGCAATCCATCACCTGAGAAGACACGTAAAGAATCAAGTTTTGAGTACCGTAACGGCGCGTTTTTAGAATAGCGGCTTTTAAAATTTTGACAACATTATCTTCCGTGATCACTTCATCTTTCGAAAGCCCTTCTTTTTCAGCGTAGGCTGCTAATTTAGAAAAACGGTAAGCATCCATTTCTGGTGTCGCATTCTCTTTTGAGAACTCACGGGTAATATTACCAGCTGACGCTGCCTGATTCGTTTCATCAACATCTGCTTTATCGACATAGAATTCAATATCGCGGTCAAAATTCAACGTGTAAGGGACATCCTCAACAGTAATTTTCCCAGAATTGAATCCTTTTTTCTCACGATTATGGTTCTGATATCCTGATGTCTTGATATGAGGGACACGGAACGTTTTTGCATCTAACCAATTCACCTCAGGGGTTTCTAACTCCGCTGTTAATGATTCTTGTTGCAAGGTTTGATCTAACTCTTTCTGCCATTTCTCTGCATAATTCTGAACTGTAACTGTCATTTAAAAATTCCTCCTATTTTCCTTTTAATCCCGTTAAAAACGGGTCTAATTGATCTGGGTTTCCCGATTGAGGATTCCCACCACTGACAAACTGCTTTTTCTTTTTATTTGAGGTTGTTTCTCCTAAAATCTCTTTCGCCAATTTAAATGATGCCTCTGCTTTTTCAGCGTCGCTGCAATCAATCAAATCAATGATCTTCACGGGCAGTCCTTCTTCTTGCGCTTTCTCGCGATATTCTAAACGAATTTCTTTTTGAGCTAGCTCTGCCTCTTTTTGAGCAAGTTTTTCTTTGGCTGATTTTTCACTCTGATACTGGTCTGAGGGTTCTTTTTCCTCAGCATCATTAGGAATACTTTTCTCCCATTCCTGCTTCGCTTTCTCCACGGCTTTCTTGGTTTCTGCAGCAACCATTTTGCCAACATCATCACGAGAATACTTCTTAGGGGACGATTCTTTTTCCTTAGTTTCTGCTTCTTCCTCAGTTTGAGTTTGATCTTCAACAAATTCATCTTGCTCATCATGAGCAGAATCAGACTCTGGGTCAGCAAAAAACTGCAAGTTCATCTTCATTGGCTTAAAAAATTCTTTCATAGTGACCTCCTAGTGGTTACGCCACAACCCGATAAATTTGATGGTTACGTCCATCACCCGAAACAGCTTTCTCTTTAACGCCTGTAAGCAGTAAGAAGGCAAAATAAATAGCCATCGCTATGATGACTTCAATTCACAGTATATTTTTCATTTAACTTTTATTTATTTTCGTATATCATTTAGGTATAGTGAAAAAAGGACGGTGAGACTATGATTACCTATGTCTACAACATTTCTTTAGTATTAGATGATAAACAAAATTATGAGAGTCTATATAATTATTTAGATTCTTTCGGGGACGATTATTTCGCCATAACAAAAACGAGTTTCATCATTGCTACGTCTCTTAGAGTAAATGACCTAAAGAGCCAGCTTGTTAGCAAGATAAATAAGACTGATAAAATATACATTTTTTCCTTATCAAAAGGATTTGTAACTTGGCACGGATTGGATGATTCAGAAGAAGCATTGCAATTAATACTTTCAAAAAACACATACAGATGATTAGCTTCCACAACTAACTTTCAGTTTTGGAGTTTAGGTATAGACTTGTTCTCTTGAATAATCTCGGCGTAACAATTGATCATGTTCATTGATAAATATTCGCAACGCTCCTTGTCGTCGTCTGATCAGCTGTTTGAAATGCTGGACATCTTCTTTATTGTCAATCGTTATTGCGGCATTCAGTTGCCTTTTCGCACGACGAATAGCGACTTCCATGCGCCGTTGCTTCGCAACCAAGTCCGCATTGTCAATCGCTTGTTTTGGATCATATTGATTCATATGAACGTCAAAATCCGGATCATAGATTTGAATGTACAGTCGATGCCTACAGTTTATCCCCTGTGTGCCATCAGGCTCACCGTATCCATGATCATAGATGGATGGGATGTTGCGTAATTCTTCCGGTGCATCTTCTGTACGAACAATTAACACCCATCCACCTTGAATATGGGCACATTGTGGTCGTGCAGCCACATGGCTACTCATTAAAGCAGTGACGATGCCATGCTCTAAGCCTCGCTTAAGTCGCAGATCCTGATAGACACGGTGAGTGGTTGCTTTTAAAACCATCCGAACATAGCGCTCAAGGCTCCATTCACGCCCTGCCTTGTCGACAAAGGTCGTCATCACACCTTTTTCCACCATCGCATAAATCGATTCTCTAAGCGCCTGCTGTGGCGTTTTAGCACCACCGATGATTTTGGCTACTGTATCGTTGAGAACTTGCTGATACATCTTAGCTAGTGGATTGTCAGGGTAATTGGTGTCGATCAGGGTTTGATTGACATGGTTGTCGAGATCACGCCACTGTTGGTTGAAATATGACTTCATCACATTATCGATTTCAGTCCTTGGTGGCGGTTCGTTTCCTGTTTGCTTAGACAAATTCTTGTCGAGATCCGAAACGACCTCAAAGCCCATGTCCACGATAATCTTACGTAATTGATCATAAGAATACTGACTTGTTTCATTGACCAGCTGCTGCAGCGATTGCTGATTCAACAAATTTAATTGCTGCATCTTTTCAAGCTTCCACCGGAATGCGTTGTCTTCTGTGAGCGGCGTTCTTGTCGGCATGTTTAACTGGCGGACAAGCATCTTCATGATTTCATCTTCCATCGCCATATAAGCATCTTGGACGTAAGAAGCCTCAATCTCTAATTGCTTTGGTGTAATTGTCATTCAATCACTCCTCGAAGTCTTCGTATCCAGAATCACGTATTGCTCCAGCAGTTTCATCGACCACATCTAATTGAGCTTGTCGGTAAAGATCCTTGGCCTTGCTTTCGGGCAACTTCATTATTTTAGCTAAAGTTAACCATCCGGGAATCAGCCCATCATTTTTCAATTCACGATAATAATCAGATTCTGACTTTTTATCTAAGAATATGCCATCATCAAAGTTAACGCCGATGTCCTCACGATTTGGAGGTTCTCCACTAAACAATGGTTGCCCATCAACTTCTGTAGCCCTGCCGAGTTCACACAGTGCTAGCACAACATCACGAATAAATTCTTCTAATTCGGTTGTTTGTTGGTTTCTTGATTGATACGTCTGCGAGTTCTCGCTGATAACCTCGGTTGCAGTCTTATTTGTAGTACGTACACCAGCACCATCGAAAACGAACGTACCAGTCGAAAGCCCAACTTCCATTTCTAGCAACCTCAAACGATGGTTGATTGCTCCAATATACTGCTCTGTTCGAATTTCATGGGTTAAATCAGTAATCTTAAAATCATCTGGTTTAGCTCCTGGGACAACAACATAAAAATCATCGTTTGGATCAAAGGTCAATTCAATTGTGCCTGTTTCTTTGTTAGGTACGCCATCCAGCATCGATTCAGGAACAGCCACTCGGCGTTTCCCAACATCAATTTCATGATCAAATGCATCCAATGCTTTGTTTAATCGATCGAGCGTCCGCTTGCAGTTGTCGTAAACACCAACACCAAGTGGTGAGTATGGATGGATATTATTAAAACCAGCCGTCTTGAAATAAGAGAAGATCGGACGTTCAATTTCTTCCCCATGCCTCGATGGATCCAACTCTGCATATTGTTCCAAAGTGTCCAACGATACCTGCATCCCTAGAACATTAAATTTTTCACTTTCATAAAGCTCATTGAGCACCCAATACTCTCCGTCGATCCACTGGTGAAACTCAAGTAGCGTGTAAAAGAATGTTTTGGAGCCTTCAGTTTTGATGGTTTTAAACGCAATCGCACACTGACTGATTTTATTGGTGCTACTCTCCAATGGGTAAAATGCATCAGGTAGTGCCCATGAGAACTCAATTTGTCCTGATTGGTCATTGAAATAAGGGCGTACAACTAAGCCCCCTAGCGCCATCGCTGGCTCAAGGTACTTGCTAAGATTGCGTTTGAAGTCATTATGTTGAAACACAGATTCTATCCAAGCACTGGCTTCATCAGGTTTTTTAGATTTATCCTCTTTCCCGATCGTGATTTCTGCCTGCTCATTGAACATAACCTTCGCATACTCAGAAGCAACCTTGCGGGCCATATTGATATTCGCCTTTGCTTTTTGATCAGGATTGCAATGCGTGTACCCTTGGTAATAAAACAAACTGTTTTGAATACGATCATACTCTTCACGACTCATTTGAATCTTTGGATGATCTAAAATGCTTTGTAGCTCTTTTTTCGCACCTATCGCAACCGCCCCCTTTCCAAATACTCTTTTTATTGATTGCCAAAATGACACTGGACCACCTCCTATTAGAGAACATAACGTTTCGTAAAGTAATTGATTGCGTATCGACATTCATCAAGAGCATGGTTGTTTTTATCAACTGGATAGCCATTATCATTACGGACATACATCCCTAACTCCTTGATAAAATAATAATGGCCATATTTGCCTTCATGATCGTAAAGAAAAAAGCGTCCTTTAGAAAAGGCGCTTTGCATGCGTTCAATCCCTATTTCAATTTTGGTGCCGTTACTCGTTACTTTATCTTTTGAATTGTTATCTGCTTTTGTAGTGACAATACCCAAAACACGTAATTCCTCACTCAATGACTTACAGGCCGGATCGACAAAAAATTTCGAATGCTTTGGCAGCCACGACCATTCTTTATAACACCATTCCTTAAATTGCTTGATTTCCTTGGCATATTCACTCATTGCTTTTGTGACACCAGTATCAGCGCCGCTATGATAAAAGTTGGCCATTCGATAGAGATAATACTTTCCATCTTTCCATGTAACGAGGTTTAACGAACAAGTTGTCGCATCGCTTTGACCACCATCGGCACTGTAGAACACTTCTACAGGCTTGCCTTTGATTTCTTTTGTCATATGGGTATCTTCATTAAACATTGAATAGATCACTCCCTCGGGCATCACACGATCACCTAGCCAGTCACGTTTGTAGAGATAGTCAGAGACTTTACACTCCGCTTCCCATTCTTTTAATGATCGTTTCGTTAAAATAGGATTATCTTGTGGCCGCCAATGCCGAAACTTGTAAGAACCCGTTTCAATAAATGGCTTCAGTGTTTCAAGATTCGGATGATTTGGTGCCGGTGGGTTTTGTTCTGCAAGGTGGTACCGAAAGCTAGAAGCCTTGGTCCGACGAAAAGCTTCTTCGATAACCGCCTTATTCAGAAGATTAAACTCTAAGAATGTGACAGTCCCAAATGACATCCCAGTAATGGCACCGACCGCATTCACTTTGCCGCCACCTTTGTAATAGATCCGTTTTTCTCCTGTCGGAAGATTGATCCATAAGTGGTCACCATGCTCATCGTGTCGAATCTCTGCACAGCTGGCAAAGATATGTTCAAGTCCAAATCCTTCGCAATCCATAAACATTCTGTAGGCTTGTTCTTGGTTATAGGCGAGTATAAGATGATTCGTATCTGGATGGCCAGCGTATATTAGCGCCATCTTCTGTGCATCTGACATCGTCTTACCAGAACGAATCGTTCCCTCATTCAGTTCCATCCGGATCCCTTTGAGTGATTGGAAAATATTCTCTTGTTGCTTAGTCGATAAATTCAACTGACTCATCTGTTTCACGCTCCTCATCTTCTTCTATTGGACCAATAAGCGCTTGGCCAATATCAATGAGCCCTTGCACTTTACTTTGTTCACCTTGTTTAAGTACCAGTTTAGTCGCTTTGTTTTCAAGAATATCTGCTTCAAAGGTCATCTTCCGTTTTTGTTCTTCCAACAATGCAGCTTTTCCACCTAATATTGACAACTCGTTCAGTTGCTTGATGGATTTTGTCAGCTGGTTACTGATCCGTGTTAGAGCTTCCTCAATTGCTAAGATATTATCTATCTTACGAAACTGCTTCCTTGATACTTGAACATCTTTAAGAACTTCTCGCTTGATAGTAACGACTTTACCGTCAACAACAGTCGGCTCTTTGACCTTTCGTAACTGCTGCAATCTTTCAATTTCCTCCTGATTAAGACCGTCCTCAGCATCTTTAATTCGTTGCATCATTCGACGTTGTCTAATTTTTAACAACTTGATTTCTTCAGACAAAACAAAAAAAGGATCATCACTCAAGCTTGTGTAAATTTCCTTTTCTTCGTCAGATAAAAAATCCTCAAATATAGTTTCATACTCGCCTGTTTTCAACGCATTTTTATTTCTTTCAGGCGGTGATGCTCGACTATTGCCTCGATTTCCAACAGCGTTTCGGTTGCCTTTCGGGGCGCCTTTTTTATTCGGAGTACTCCTATCCTTTTTCGGAGTACTCCGTTCGTTTGATTGGAGTACTCCGTTCATTTTTTGATTCCATTTATCTTTCGACTTCCATGAGCCAATCGTTTTTTCAGAAAGATCTAATTGTTCAGCTATCTCTCGATTCTTTATATCCCCGTTGGCTTTTTTAAATAGATCAAAAGCTTCATCTCGTCTAGGATCTCTTTTTCTAGGCATTCAACACACACCACCTCACATTCAATCTTATTTGAGTTTCGTTTCTTAAATTATGTTCTTAAAGAAAGAGATTATACCATTGAAAAAATATCCATATTCACTTTCATTTTCAAGAATATGTTCAGAGAACCCTATAACTAATAAACTTAATCCTTCTAAAACTAAAATGAATATGAACAAAAAAGAAATAGCCATGCTATTACTGTTCAAATTAAATTTGAAAATTTCCTTGAAAAGATTTTGCTTCATCTCATTTTCAATTATTATGTTAATGGCAGAAAGGATTGGTACAATAATGCTTAGTAAACTAACCGGAAACATAGTAATTTTGATGAATTGCCTGTGTGCTTTTATTGTTTTCCTGATTTGTATTTTTTCCTTTACCTGTGAAAAAACAATATAAACGCTTATCCAAAAAAAAAGTATTATAAAAATAGGAATCACAAAAAGTATGCTGTTGTTCAACACTAATTTTCTTAGTACGTAGTCACTTAAAAATGATGAAAGAAAAAGTGTGATAAACGGTAGAGAAAAATAGAACATAGCAGGCGTTCGAAATAAGCTGTAATACCTTTCTATTTTAATTTTTGGTGATTTCCATTCTGTCAATTTTTTTAAGTACCAAAATCTTGCTACCATCTTTATCCCATGAATTAATAACCATTGGATATAGTAACTCAAAATAATAAATGTAAACCAAACAGACCATATAACAGTCAAGATAAAGAATAACGAACTCAAAACTGCCCAAATTACTTCCATACTCTCACTCCTTTAGCAAAAGTATAGTATAAAAATCATTATTCTTCAACATTGTAAATATATTTGAATATTTTAAACTCATTTGTTAACTATAAAACTAAGACTATTTTTCAATTTGTTTAAGCATTAAATCCGCTTCGATAAGTACTTTCAGATCACTAATTGAGTTTAACTTTATTTCACCTGATTTCAGATTATTGAGCCACTTTCCTAAAGCAACCCGAATTATTTTCTTATACTCGTCAATTGATTCTTGCTCTTCTAACGCCTTTTGAATCAGATATTCCATTTCACGACCTTGTGTTCCCATTGTATAAGCCCTCCGCATTAGATATAATGCTAAAAGATACAGAGGGTATCGAAAGACCACGCGTGGGCATTCTCTGTATCTTCGGGGGCTTATAGTTCTCGTTGATGGGTCGGTGTTAGCGCACCGGCCTCTTTTTTATTTCAGCCATTGTAAATAGATTTGTTCAGCAATTTTCTTCATCATGATCGGCGGAACACTCATCCCGCAAACATATTGAACATTTTGATCCATGAAATCATAGTCATACGGAAACGTTTGAATCCGTATGATATCTTCATTGGAGATAAATTCAGGTACATCGTCCCGCAAGTACATTGATGATGCTGTTACTGTATTTGGGACCAGGTGATTCTTAAAAATTATTGTACTGAAGTTTGTATCTCTACCGATTTCTCTTTTCATGATATCCCCGAAATTTCGATCTTTAGGCCGTCGCTTCTTCCATCGTTTGTACGTTTCAGATTCCTGAGAAACAGGTCGACCTTTTCCAGTCCGGACTTTTCCATAGGTGATTGGCTGCTCGTTAAACTCCAATCTCAGCTTGGGATAGTTCAAATCTTTTCGATGACAAACAAAGAACACACGTTCACGTTTTTGTGGTACCCCCATCGTCGCAGCATTCAATTTAAATAATTGTGTTGTATAGCCGATCTCATCAAACGCTTCGATGATTGCTGACACATAGCCTCTTGCTTTCCCAAGTATAAGACCGACAACGTTTTCCGCCACAATAACTTTCGGCTGAAGCCTATCTGCAGTTTCGATAAAATCAAAAAACAGATCATCCAGACGCTGCTTTGCTTGTCCTTCACGAAAAGAAAATGCTCCGCCCCATTTCTGTTCTCGTTTCCCTGAGACAGAGAATGTGGAGCATGGTGGTGATCCATCTAAGATATCTATGTTGAAAAACTCTTTCGGTATTTTCGAAATCGGTAGTCTATTGAATTCCTGGATTGGCATTTCAAAGGGATATTTAGGATTATGGTTCTTTTTATAAAGTTTCATCATGGCTGGATCTATTTCAACATTCCCAATTACCTCGAAACCAGCCAACTTGTAGCCTAGTGTGGATCCGCCCCCACAGCTGAAACACGATACGACTCTGAGACCATTTTTCTTAATTTCATTTATTTTATCTAAGGACCAATTCCATTCGTTCATTTTTTTCACTCCTGGTCAAATCTAAAACCACACTTAGGACACTGACAATCAAATTCTTCCCCTGAAAAATCCTTAATGTCAATTTCAGTATTATTAAAATCGCCCAGTGCATCTTGAGGGATTTCATTAAATGACTTGATCAATTGATTCGCTTCATCGTTATCAAATCCGCTTAAACTAATTTGATCAGCATCCATTTCTGATAAAAGAGCAACAAGTGCTTCATCATCCCATTTCCCCGAAACTTTGTTTAGAGCAAGATTGAGCTGTTTTTCTTTTTCTATGGACAAATCTACTATCGAAACCTCTATCTCGTTAAATAAGCCTATATCTTTAGCAACAGCTACACGCTGATGTCCACCTATCAGATTACCGGTACGTTCATTGAATATCGGAGGGTCAACGAATCCAAATTCTAGTAGGGAATTTTTCAGTTTTTCGTACTCATCCATTCCTGGCACGAGATCAACTCGAGGATTGTAATCCGCTGCTCTCAGATCGGCTAGTTTCATCTTAGATATTTTCATAATTTCCTCCCAAAACAAAAAAGTCACTCGTAGAGAGTGACTTCGTCACGTATCACAATCATCCCTAGCAATGATCGTTTTATATACACGATACTAGGTCGCTCGCCGGATTAGTTTCCGCTAATCGGCTAATTAATTGACGAGACCGGACTCGAACCGGCGACCTTTTGGCTATACACCAAACGCTCTAACCACTGAGCTACACGTCACGACTTACAGAGAATACATTTAGGGTGGTTCGGATTATCAGTCCGATCATATTACGTCCGACTTAACTAGTATGCGAAATCAACCTAATGTTTCAAATGCGTTATGTCACTGGAGTGGGATTGCACCACACACCAGAACTTACTAAGCTCTCACGAGGTTGTTCACCATTGACCGTTACGTCTCCTACTTCCGCCACAGTGACATAAGAAAAGACGGCGAATGAAGATAAGGAGCGTTCTCAACTCCATTCGTTTTAGTTTTACCGTCTTTCTGTCAAAGAAAAATAAAGCGACGAGGGGATTAGCCCCCTTTCGGTTTATGAGTTATTTTGTGAGTAGCCCACCAACCACATCTCTTAATCTTTCGACACTAACATAATATCACCATAAATCGAACGAAATCCCTAAAAAACCCCTAACATTTCCCTATAAAATCCCTATTTTTTTTTGAGCTATTAACACGCCACCTGAATATGCTTCTGCAAATTCAAATAAAGCAAGCGATCGAAGACGCTCTATATTCTTTTCGCTATATAGAATACGCTCAAATTTTCCAGATGGTGTAACCTGGTAGATATCAAGTTTATATGCAATGTCACGAATTGTAAGTTTGTTGGGATCACAATAACTGAAACGAAGGATTTTTTTAGAGACATCCGATAGGCTGTCAATCGCTTGATCAATCATTACAATCTCTCTTGAGTAATTTTCCATAAGTCCAACTGATCTTAATTGATGCAGCATGACTTTCTCTGTACTGTTCGTATTACTTCGATGAGCAGGATCATCGGTTATTACCGGAGAGCGGATCAATGAATATGGATCTATACTGGCACCCACTAAACGCCGTTTCTTTCTTCTGTATGTCATTAGAAGCTTTCTTGCGTTAGCGCGCGTCTTATTCTCATCTATTTCCTGTAGTAAACTCATGGCGCGTATCCCTCCGATTTTGTTTAATTCATTTACGTCATGTATCCATGGTCTCAAGGAAAAGTCGGAGGAATCCGGCTTTTTTGTTCCCTGCCTATCCTGTCTTCCCTAAAAAAAGATTAATTATCATCCAAAGCTTTTTTACATATGATTACACCAACGAAAATGATGATTACGCAAAAAACAAATCCGATTACTGATAGCTGGTTCATTTATTTATCTCCGCTAATTTACTATCTGGCTCTTCAAAAATCTTCTCGAAAGGATTGCCTTCATTCTTGAAAATCATTGGTTCACTAGCTGTATAAACGCATCCCCATGAATTCTTTTCGCCAGCTACACCTGTCGCAAACTTGTTATGGAGTTTCTCTCGACAATGTTTGCATTTCGAGAATGAATTCCCCCATCTGGTGTGCACCTTCCCATAGAAGCCACAAAAAGGACACGTGATTTCCACTGATACAGTTTCGCCTTTTTCAATCCATACTGGTTTGCTGTCACTATTATTTTCTGGCTCGCTTGCCAAAGGTTCTGGCTCCGGCTCTAGCTCAGAACGATCCTGATTTTCGGAATCGTCATTAACAAACAACGCTTCGAAATTACCGGTGGCCAGCTGATGGCCCATCACAATCTCTTGTGTCGACAAATCTCTACCTGCAGTTTTTAATGTCACTGTTATTTCTTTTCCTTGAAACACGGTTCTCATACTCCTACCTCCATTTTTAATCCCAATCTGCCAACGTTACTAGATTTTCTACTTCCATCTTATTTACTCCATAACGTATCTTGCTACCTGATCATGCTCCACATTATTACCAACGTAACTAATATCACGATGGCATGAATTGCTTTGTTCCGATGTTCTCGTTCTTTCGCAAGATTGGTAACACTCGTTAGAACAATGATTCCCAAGAAGAATAAAAAGAGATTCATTCATCTGCCTCACTTTCACAGTCCTCACAGTCTCTTGGATATCCAGGTGCTTCTCCGTCGACAAAACTGCCACACGTCTGACAGATAAATCCTTCAAGCATATCATCCACTACTTGTGACATTCAATTTTTTCCTCCTTTGGCACATTCTCTAATCGCCATTTCATCCATCGGTATTTACTGATTCCTAATGCATTGATAATTGCTTTCACACTATAGCCTTCATCAATTAAATCCATATAATCTTCGAAGGTAAATGTGTATATATCGATTGGCGCTAGTGGCCTTGAGTGATCCATGATCGGCGACCCTATTAATTTGCCCATCCGTTGGACTTGTTGCAATTCGTTTTTGGGGATATCCTCAACAGATCGATTCCCGATGATAAAAATCATTCTACGTCGATAAAATGATTTTTGCTGTTTGTTTAACATACGCTCCTCCTATCCAAACCTTTTCCTGATCTGAAAATCGTTGTTTATGAGTTCCGTCAACGTATCCTTTGGATACACTTTCTGTTTTCCTGCCCGCTTCTGATGCTGCTTGCATAACCACTCAAGCTTCTTTATTGTGTCGTCATCCAGCGCATATCTAGGGCGTTTTTTCTTTGTCGGCACTAGGTGGGACACCTCCTATGTTAGGGTGGGACACCTTTTGAATTAATCCTTTATCCGGTAATACCGCTTTTTTCGGTCAGGTCGATTCTCCCGCAACTTCCTGCTCATATTCGAGTGACTCATTCCAAATTCTTTTCGGACCTCTTCCCTATTACCTGTGAAAATAACATCCCCCTGGAATAGCACTTCTACTTGAACATTTGCCGTATTGGGAGAAGGATATTCGTTGCCACCCTTGAGACGTTTCCACTCCGCTCTTATATTTGGATTAGTTTCAAAATCAGGATGCTCGGCTAAAGCAACTAAACGATAGAGTTTCTCACGCCGTCGTTTACGATTTTTTTTATCCATCTGTTTTCTCCTCTTTTAACTTCTTGTATAATCGCTGAGCCTCATCCCATAGTTCATCTGTGGTCGCTTGAACAAAACTATTGCCAAAAAAATCCGTTGGTACTTTTTTTTCTGAGATTAACCAATGACGGTATAGCAACATAAATGTTCGAAAATTTGCTTCAGCACCTTTACCCTCAGTATCACCAGTCTCCTCAACGTACCCAATCATAGAATCCAATGGGAACTCCATCAACTTTTGCTGTTCTTTGGGCAAGAGATTATGAATAAGCTTGACAGGCTTGCTAAAATCCCTCTTCTCTGTCTGAGACATTTAAGAATCTCCTCCGATCTTCATCAGTCACTTTCGGCTTATTCCTAGAATAATCAATTGGTTCGGTTGCCCATTCTGGCAATGTTTCTTTTCTCGTAAATATTTGTTCTTTCCGAATAACTTGATTGTTCGGCTGTTTGTCCTTCTTCGCCCATGCTCTGATTGTGGCTAAATAATTCTTGTACGTCTTTCCTGTGACTTCACAGTACTCAGAAACTCGATCTATTCGTTGGTCCCAATCGTTTGGAAATTCCGATTTGAGTTTCTTCATTTGGTCGTCACTCAGGAGAACATTTTTATACTCACCGTATTTATGACGGGCTGGCTGAGACTTCGGTTTTTTCGAAGTCGGTAAATCTCTTATATATTCATTTGTATTATTAATTGTATTATTAATAGATGTACTATTATCTTTGACTTTTTGGTCAATAGGGTGATTGACGTTTTGATCAATAGGGTCTTGATCTTTTTGAGGGTACCTATTGACATTTTCGTCAATAGGGTGATGATTTATCCGTAGGTATCTATGAGTAATCTCTTTTGTACCATCTTTAAAAACTATTTCCCTCTTCAGATAACCAAATTTTATTAACTGACTGATCCACCTACTGACTGTTTCCTTGCTGACACCATACAGATCAGCAAAGTAATCATTTGTTGCCCAACAGAACCCTCTTTCGTTACATAAAGCTGTTATTTCACCATAAAGTAGCTTCGTATTAGCTTTTAACCGCTGATCATACCGAACGTTTGCTGGAATGATGGCAAAATATCCTCTGTGGCTTGTCACACTATCACTCCTTAAATGTTTTCCTGAATAATTCTTCATCTTCATATTTTTGATCAAAACTGATAATTTGGGCGTTAGACATGATTCCAATCTTGATCAATGCTTCTCTGTCTAAATAAACTGGGGAAATCAAAAACTCGGTTATTAACTGGATTTCTCCAATCGTATGAGCGATATTGTGATGCACCCAGCATAGACTCGCAAAAGGAAACAGCCGGTGATCGACCTTATTTCGTTTTCTCTTCCCTACCGCTTTTACATGATGAATTTGAGCATGTGGCTTCCCACATATACAACACCTGCGGTACTTGCAGCAAAAGTAAAAGAATTTTTCGTACTCGAGCAGATAGTCATAACGTTTGGGAAGCGAAATCCCTTCGCTTAGTACGTGTTCAATCAAGAATTCGATCCATCGGTTCATTTCAGTCATTGACGCTTCAGCGTGGCTAAATTCGATCCCATGCCCTTCTTTGTACAAATCTTTCATCATCTGCTTCGCCTTGTGCAATGGCAATTCCTGATGCTTTGCAATATCCTTGATCAACGCATGAGCCAAAGCATTCTGCTTGGCAGACTTCGGTTCATTATCGATCAATTTGACTTCCACTAAGTTCTCTTTTTCTCGAGCAAGTAATTTCAAAAATTCCGGATTGATTTCTTCTTCAAACTCAAGCATTAAGCGCTTATTTTCGTGATAAACAACCTTTCCAAGCATTATTCACTCACTTTAACGACTTCAATCCCAAACTCAACAATGCTTTTATTTAACAAAAAGAATTGATCATCGGTTCCTCTAAGTTTTAATGTCACAGTTTTTCCATCTTTAACTATTTCATTTTTTTCAACTGAATTCTCAAGAATCTCACCAGTTTCTTCATCGTGTCTCATTGAGCGAACAGGCTCATTTTGTTCCACTTCCTGAATAACCTTTGCGGCCGCCGCGAGGCGTCGTTGTTTTTCTGCTACTACTTGCTTTATTTGATCAATCACTTCCTGCAATTCATGTCCTTGGTCGATCCATCGTACCCAAGAAACAGGATCCAATCCCATTGCTTCCGCGTAATTTTCGATTACTTGTTTATTCGCAGCCAACGTCTGCTTCTCAGAAACAATCTCGTTGATCTTCTCAGTGATTTCTTTAATGATTGCTGCTTTCAATTCACCTTTGGCCAAAGTGAAAGCACCTTTGTTCGTCCACTGATCAAGAATTTCGATTTGTTCAGGATCGACTCCCTCGACACTGCATAATTCATTGACTTTTGCCTGTACTTTCTCCTGTCGACCTTCTCGCTCCTGCGTTTCAAATTTTTCAAGGCTTTGAGCGATTCCTTCTTTGGCTTGATCGATCTGACCAACAAACTCTTTAATTTTGTCTTCAAAAGCGTCGAGAGGTTCAGAGTAGCCTTTTTTCACTTCTTTACGCTTTGCATTTAAAAGCTTGATGATGTTGTTGAGAGACGTTCGAGCATCTTTTGCCCCCTGAATATCTCCTTCAGTAAACGTCAAGCTCTTATAATGCTTCACCGTATTTTCGACTAGTTTTGCTAGTTCTGCTTCGTTTTGGATTGAAATGGTGCTCGGTGTGTAATCGATATGAATTATCGTGTCAGGTTTAATTAATTCATTCATCTGCTATTTCCCCCAGGTAAATTTCTTTGTTTCTGGCTTAGGTGCCTTCGTTTCCTCTGCCACTCTCTCTTTTAGCTGTAATTCAGCTCTCTTGCCCATCGCCTTGACGGTTCCAATCACCTGTGCATACATGTCCGGTGTCACATCCTCTATACGTGCGAAAGTATTAACGCCCAAGACATTTGCCTCAATTTCCTCATACGGCTTATTCGTCAATTCCGCAACGCCATTAGCATAGTGCTTGAAATACTCAAAGAACACTTCCTGTTCGGTCTTCTCAGGCTCTTCCTCGTCCTGGTTCATAGAATCTGGATCAATACCATCATCCACTAGGTAAAGACCTTGCAAGGCGTATTTACGTGCATAGGAAGAAGCAGAGCCGGTAAGTTGACTGTCGTCCATTTTGGATTTCGATTCTGCTTCTCGTGCGTATGCATCAATACTGATGGATTCTTTCCCATCAGTGAGCGTTGCGGTAGCACGGATATAAAAACGACCTTCGATGAATAGAGGAACGTCTGTTAAGGTCAATAAAAGTCCATGTTCTAAATTATGCTTTTTGACAGCTTTCAAAATATCCTCTGCATTGCGGAAGGTATATCCGCCATATTCACTAAAGTTATTCTTTGGCACCTTTAACTCTGATTGGATATGGATCAATTTCTGTTGAATTGTTAATTCTTCTGTGGTCATAATGGCACCGGCTTTCCTAATTTTTCTTGGGTATAGCGCAATAAATCGTCTTCATGAACAAATTGATCATCAATCGAGTAAACCATTTCCCCTGCGAAAAGAGGATCACCTTTCCAATCGAATGCAATTGGTGTCGGTTCATCTTTCGGAAACTGTCTTGCTCCTAAAGAATCGAAGGCGCTCATTCAAATTCACCTCGCATAATCCGGTTCAAAACATCCGGAAGATCCGCCAGATCATTTAGTACAAAGGTATGACCGTTGACCTCATCTTGTTGAACCGCTGTACTTTTCAAAGCTTCTAATGCGGTTTTCCGTAAAAGTGCTGCAGGAACTGGGAGTTGTTTGTCCAGATTCCGATCTTCCATCGCTAAACACAATCCTATGTCCATAATATTTCCAAGAGCAATGACGTTAGCTTTTCCTTTTTTTTGCATCGTGCAAAGTAAGGACACCCCTTCCTTACGACATTCATCTTGTAGCTGTCTCGCTAAATCTTTCATTTTTTCATTCATAATGCTATAATCTCCTTGAGTAATTCTTTATTTTTTGTTTTGGCTTACACTAGCGGGAACTGGTGTAGGCCCTTTTTTGTGTTTTGTTACTTTGGCTTGGATCTGTGTTAGATTTACACCTGCCAACGTCGCTTCTGAAATTTCAGAGCGCCACTGTTTTCGGTTCAACTGTAAGTTTTGAGCTTGTGTGACTAGCTTCAAATTCTCCATGGTAATGTTTTGCTTGTTGCCATCAAGAAAAATCAGTACAAAGCCCGGAGTGATTTTCCCATGCACTTTTTCCCATTCCAATTTATGCTTGGGGCGCCAGCGTTTATGCCATGGGCCATCGTCTTGCACTTTTACTATCACATAGCCATCACGATCGATACGTTCGGTGCCTACTGGCTTATGATTTCGGGCAGGCTGCCCTTTCTTGAATGATGTCTTATTACCTCCAACATTGAACATTCCTTTGGTTCCCTTATTTATAGGCACATGTCCTCTTTCAAAATAGCCAGTTAAGCCACTGCTAACCTTATGATTTGCCTTCCATCCTTTGATTTGTGCAATCGTTAACTGAAGATCGAATGTACGGTTGATCAATTCCGTCAACTCTTTGTTCGTTTTCCCTTTTGCATTTTTTCTAATAAAAGCTTCTTGCTCGGTAGAAAAGAGCCTTCGTGATTGATTTGCTCTTCGTCTTCTTTCAGAATGAGTGATCCCACTTCGTATCTTATAATTACTTCGGAGACTCTTCATTTTGCTTTCTGTTAGAGCCATGTCGAATTTTTGATTAAACATCGCGGTGACTTCCTCATTCAATCGCCCAGGAGTGATCTCTTTCAGATAATCGATCATTTCTTGGGTATACAAATATTTAGGCATGCTTATCACCCTTCAATCATTTTTGGTCTTCGTTTTGGATCGACCCAACCGTCTTTTCCTGAGTACATTTTTTCTGCTGCAAGAACCGTATTGGCATTTTTGATCACTTGTTCAGCAACGTCTGTCATAGCCTCTGATCGCTTGATTTCTGCTTCTAATTCTTCTTGTGTCATTTCTGGGTTATCCAATCTTTCCAGTTGACCAAAAAGAAAATTGTTCAAATCGTTTAGCGTATTGTTCGGCATATTATCTCCTCCTTAAATTGCGCTTACGATATCAGGAAACGCATCCTGAAATTTCGTCCAGTTTTCCAATACGCCACAATGCAGTCCGTTGCAATTGTCTCGCACATCCTTCTCGGTCAATGTTTCGGCACCAGACATCTTGTACATATTGATGTAGACCTTTTTCGGTGTATCAGAGTACCAATGCAGGACCGTTCGGAAACGATCACCTTCTTTACTGATTACCAATTGCAGTAATCGGTAACTTTGGGTCTTTTTAACCTCCTCAAACCCGTATTCTGTCAGTCTTTTTCTAGTTGTTGCCATCACTTTCTCCCAACTTTCTTTTGAGTTTTCGCCCACACTTCGAACAGTATGGACCCTTCCAAGGTTTACATTTTTCTAGCTCAGTTGCGTTCAGATAAACTGTTCTGCTACAAAATTTACAAGAAAATGTGTAACATTTTTCTTCAAACTGCATATGTTTTATCCTCCTTCAGATACAACTGAATGGATCGTTTCATTCGGTTGATATTCTGACGGGACCAAATCAGCTCCTTGTGTTCTTCCCACCGTTGATTTGCGCCAACCCAATCGAAATGACGCACGTCTGTATTAGTCATCCTTAGCTGCCCTCCTTGGATTTAAGTTGATTCGAAGACCGCTTTTTCCCTTCCGCAACTCCTGCATACCAAGCAAGATCGATAGTAGCCCAAGCCGTGATCAATGCAACTCCAAGAGCTGCGTGGATAGCGCTGACAGTGACAACAATTAGCAATAACAGCCAAACACCGATTGTGTCTTTCGTTGATTTTCTCATTCTGAATCCTCCTGTAATTTTTCTAAAAAATATACCTGGCCCTTTCCCGTGATTAATGTTGTCGCTTCCTGTATGTTCCCTTGTGTTCTTGCGACAATTACTGGATTACTAACAAATAAACCTTGTTCGATGTATTTTTGCTTCGGATTATTTTTCTCTCGACCGTATGAGATCAAATATCCTTTTTTTCGGAGCCAAGAGAACATTTTGTTTCTCCCAATACTTATTCCATGCTTTTCGTAAACTATTTTGCAAAATTCACCAATTGATATGGCTCCATCTGAGTTCGAGACTGCTTTTCCGAACATGGTGTATGGTGCGTCTAGTTTTATCTGTTTCTCCATTCTTGCTCGCTCTTCTTCTGTATCTGCAGCCAGTCTTAGCGCCTCAGAAAATGTTTGTGGAATGTTCGTGTAGGTTCCAGTTTGCCTGATAGACGGAAGCACTTCGCTCGTCACCCAACGTTTGAACTTTTTTGCATTTGGAAGTTTTGACTTAAAAATAAGACTGTACAATCCTGACTCGTTGATAATCGTCATACTTTGCTTACCACCAAGGGCGCCCTGAATTGGGGCATCCTGTTTGTCTTCGACGTCAACATGGATTGAGATAGCATTTCTTGGCTTTGAGTAACCTAATACTTCAGCTACATCTTTTCCTACAAAATACGGAACATCATTTACTAATACTGTTCGAACCTTATTTTGTTCAAAGTTAAAAATTTGTGTTTGGTTCACATTATCGCCTCCTTTAATTGATGTAACTTAATTGCTATAATAAAAAGAAAACGGAGCGTGTAGCCATGACTGATAAAAAATTTGTTTCTTTCTATTCGGGAAGTTACGTCTGTCCTTTTTGCGACTTTTCTATTCCTTTGTCTGATGAAAATTACAGCAAATATTTAGTTGGTAATAATCATGTTAGGAAATTTCAACAACAAATCACATCTAGTGGTAATGCTGGGTACCAAAGCGCGAGAACTCCAGTAATTCCAGATGAAGAATTCATTATAGAGCTAAAAAGGTGTACAAATAGCGAATGTAAAAAAACAACTATCTCCATTGAAGGCCGAGGTGCAGATACCAAAGGCTTACAGTTAATTATTAATCCGCTCGGTCCAGCTCGATCGTTTCCTGATTACATTCCCAAAAGTATTCTTCAAGATTACCGAGAAGCCTGTGCAATAGTGGATCTTAGTCCTAAGGCTTCAGGAACTCTGTCACGCCGATGTCTGCAATCAATCATCAGAGATTATTGGGATATTAAGAATAAGAACACACTTTTCGATGAAATACAGGCAGTAAAGCCAAAAGTTTCTTCTGAAGTGTGGGAAGCTATGGACCATCTTAGGAAACTTGGTAATATTGGCGCTCATTCCGAAAAAAATATTAATGTTATCGTCGATATCACTTCTGAAGAAGCTAAAATACTCATAAAATTTATCGAGTATTTGATAGAAATATCATATATTGAGCGATACAAGACACAACAAATTTTCCATAGCATTGGAGAAATCAGTCAACAGAAACAATCTGAGAAGAAAGTTACTCTCGACTAGATAATTCTTTCAAAGGGTCTTCTTTTAAAATATAATTTTGAACGTTTTGATAAGTCTTTAGTAAGTTGATATTCGCTACTATAAGACTATCGATTACACTATCCTTGAAAACCAATCTCCTTTGTAACTCTTCTATTTCACAATTTGAGCCTGCAAAGGCTCTTTTTTCTTTTTCTTCCATTCTTCTGACCTCATTCCTACCTGGCGATTAAGCCGATTCTGATAAAGCAATTCTTGAAATTTCCTCAAATCTCGGTTACTAGCTTCACGTTGTCGATCGCTTAAAGATCCCTTTTTATCATGAAGCAGATGTTGAAGATCTTGAATTTTTTCTGTGGCCAATTCACGAATTAATCTTTCTTGTTTTGGTGTGTAGGACATCATACCCTCCCAATTCAATCAATTAGAATTCCTAGTTTCCCACTCCTTAACTTCTTCAAAATCATATTGCAAAACACCACGGAGCCTTCTACTAGGTAGCGGATCATCTTTTTGATTGGTCCACCTCGAAACAGTAGCTAAACTCACACCAAGATAGCTAGCTACGAATTTAGCTTTTTTCCAATCAACTTTGTTTTGCTTCTTTTTAGATTCCGCTTGAGTTTTAATAATTTGAATAGGCTTTGCTTTGGAAATCTGCACTCCCATTCAATATCCTCCTCTCAAACTTTCAATTTTTTTCGATAAATTTTTTGATTCTTTCAATTTGATGCTTTGGCTCATCTCGACCGTTTAAGATACGAGAAAGATACCCTTCGTTTATTTCTAGCTTATTTGCTAACCACGATCGTGGCTTGCTTTTCAATGCTAGAAATACATCTACTTCCTTCTTTAAGGTCATATCCTCACCCTCTCCGATTTTTATTGTTCGCAAGAATATTTACAAATTTTATTGCAAAAAAGTATAACAAGTAGTACTATATAAGCATACAAAGTAAACCAATAATACACATTGATTCTTGCTGGGGAGCGGTTTTCAATGGGTCTTATTTGATAATTTATTTTGTAAATATTCTTGCTTACGAGATAACTATAACTACATATTATACTTTTGTCAACACTTAAATATAAAAAGTTATACTATCTCAAGGCAATAACCGAGGTGTTAGTAAATATGACGCTTTTTGACCGAATAAAAGAGTTGGCGAAAAAAAGAGATAAGAGTTTAAAAGAGGTTGCTCTAGAAATTGGATTTAGCGAAAACTTGTTTTACCAGTGGAAAAAAACTGTCCCGACTGCTGATAAGTTGCAAAAGGTTGCAAAATATTTTGGTGTATCAACTGACTACTTATTAGGAGAAAATGATTCAAAAAAAGTGGAATTAGAGCCTGAAGAGGATGAACTTATTGTGATGTTTCGAAAAAATACTGCGGACATGGATTCAGAAGAAAAAAAGGAGTTCAATGAATCATTAGATAAGCTTATGTCCGTCGCAAGAGATCTATTTGAACGAGATAAAAAAAAGAAGTAAGGACTGCTGCCTATGTACAATCAGGAAACTTACGAATATAGAGAAATTGACCAACCAGATTACCAGTTATATTCTCAAAAGGCGTATGATTTACTCAATAGTATTTCAGATTGGGCACAGATGCCCCTTTCTGAAATTACTTATCTGACAATCATTGATTATTTTAGTGAAATATTTGATATAGAAATTGTCTATTTTGATAATAAACCCTGTTCCATCAATTCAAAACACAATTTCGTCCACCCTGAAGTAATTAAAGTCTCCAATGCCTTTAGTAAGAAAGTATCAGGCTTTACTGTCTCTAGTGCTTCGGGCTCACAATTTAAATTATTTCTTCGCAAGTATAATAGCAAACAACGTATGATTTTTACTCTTTTACATGAACTAGTTCATATATATTTTCATTGCTCAGATAGAGATTATATGCAGATATTTGCATCTGTGGATGTAGACGGATTTTATCCTGATGAAATACTTCCCTTTGAAGATGAGGCAAACGTAATTGCATCGATTCTTTATCTAAACAATGAAAAATTGATCGAGTATCTAGATGAAGGTTTATCATTTGATCGTATTTTAGTTAAACACTGTATTAGTCGTAAAGCTCTACACAACAGAATAAATAACTACCTAATATATGATGTTGGTTTAAATCCAAAAGTAGCATTCTTTAACTATTTAATGCCCTATAAAGATGAAGTATATGGTAACGACGGCATAACTCACCTGCAGTCACTAATGGCTATGAGTAAAAACAACTTCCAATAAACACAAAAATCCCCCACAGAAGCTGCACACTTCAAGGAGGAAATTTTTTTAACCTTACAAACACAATTTTACCAGAAAGGATAAAAGTAAAAAAGTTTTTTGAAGATATTTCACAAATATCGCACGTTTATAGAAAGACAAAAGAATAGGAGGATTTTAACAAAATGAAAAAGATTACCGCTCTAATGTTTTCAGCAATGCTCATGCTTCCCCCACCCGTGATTACGAATGCTGCAACTGTCTCTTTAATTGATGGCAATGATCAGGTTAAGGAAATACAGATCCCGATTCCTGAGTTTAAAGAAGATCGTATATGGATATGGCAAGAAGACGATGGTTTGTTAACGAAAGCAGAATTACTAGACTATGTTGAATATGATGGGAATAAAAATGAGCTCGAACTCACAATTGAATCGCACTTAGTTTATGTGATTAAAGGTGAACATTCGTATTATTACCATGATCTTAACAGAGTACTAAAAAAAGCAAACTTTGATGATCTTTACAGTTTTGATGAAGAGTATGCAAAGCGACTTGGCTTCACTGCAGCTAATGGAAGCTCGCCTTTTATCGACATGATTAACTTAACACACGGCGGAGGAACTTATTATTCACTTACTGTGTCTAATGAGCATGGATCATCTTACTCCTTTCTACAAGTTCACAATAGGTGGGTTCCTGAACCTGAGCCACCGATAGTGCCTGAGCCTCCTGTTATTGAACCTGAACCCGAGCCCCCTGTTATTGATCCCGATCCTGGGCCACCGGTTGAACCGGACCCTCCTATGGTGATTGATCCTGAACCGGAGCCTGAGCCTCCTATAGTAGTAGAACCTGAAAAACTACCAAATCTAAAATTTATTAATCAACGTAACAATTTTTCTTTAAAACCTTACTCAACAATTTCCATGAAGGAATTACAAGAACTTGTTGAATTTGACAACAATAAAAAGGACTTGGAATTTGTTATATTCTCGGATATGGTTTACGTTCCTAAAGATAGTAAAAATTATCATTTTGATCTAGATGAACTTTAAAAAACTAACCAGGTTGATGACATTGCAGTTTACACTGAAAAAGATGCTATTTCAAAAGGATTAACTTCCTCAGATGAAAATGGATCAGCAGTTTCATTAATCAATCGAAGCTTGCCTGGGAAGTATACTGTTGAAGTGAGCTATGATTTTAGTGAAGAAGAAGGAAGAAGAATCTCAGTTACAGGAGAAATACTAATAACTGGCCAAACGGAAAAAGATCGCGATCCAGACGACTCTACTGAACCCGATGATGTTACAAGTGATGATAATAAATCAGTTGGTGGATCTAATAACGGTTCTATCAATGGCTCTAACAATAGAATCACAAACAGACAGACTAGAAGTAATTCGAAACAATCTAAGTTACCGGCTACAGGTTCCCAACAATCAGCAACTATTTCCATTATTGGATTAGGAATTTTCGCTGCTGGTGCATACATCTTATTTAAGAAAAAGCAATTTAATAAATTAGATTAGCCTTCGGGCTTTTCTTCTTAACGCTAAAAGAACGTACATTCGAATTTCATAAAAACTTGTACTGTAAAATAATTGTTTAGTATCTTTAATATTTAAAAAAAATAATCTTGTATGAAAGGATTTAATTTCATATGGTCAAGAATAAAACCACATCCGGTGATGGGATATACCCTTATTATCTGAAAAATGGCAAATTAAGATACGAAGCATATGCTTTTAATGGCGTTGATAAAGGCACAGGAAAACAATCAAAAAAGCACAAAAAAGGATTCCTTACTTATACAGATGCCAAAAAATGGAAAAGGGTTACTGAAGGTGAATTTGCTGATGAGGAATACACTCATCACAACCCGAGCAGAGTAAAAATCAAAGATTACCTAAATGAATGGTTAAATGTCTTTAAATCTAACTTGAAATTGGGTGCAAAAATCAACTATAGGCAAACTATCGACTTTTATGTAATACCTTATATTGGAAATTATGTTTTAAGCGAATACAACACACGCATCCATCAAAAGTACATAAATTCACTTATGTGCGATAAGAATATCGGGAAAGACAAAAATGGCTTATCATTAGGTTCAGTCAAAAAAGTACATGACTTAATCTCTAGTGCCTTTAATCAGGCTGTAGCGTTGGGAATTATGAAAAATAATCCAGCAAAAGGTGTTTCGTTCCCAAAAAAGAAACAAGATGACACCCTGCATTATTTCACCTACCAGGAAACAGAAATATTTTTGGAAGAAGCACGGAATCAGAAAGATCCTGCTTGGTATCCCATTTTTCTAACTATATTCGATCAAGGTTTAAGAAAAGGCGAAACGTTAGGCTTGGAATGGAAAGATATCGATTTTAACAAAAACATTATGCATATACGACGTACTCGAGTTTTTGCAGCCGAAAACAAAAAGAAATGGACCTACGTAGTGGATGATCCCAAAACAATTTCTAGCATACGTGATCTTCCTATGACTAATAGAATGAAGCAAGCTCTCCTCTCCTATCGAAACTATGTAATAGGAATCTTTGGTCACTTGCCTTATACCGGTGAAAACCAGTTCATATTTATCAAAACCGCTTATAACAACGAAATTGGCACCCCATTTCGTGGGCAAGCGATCAATCCAGCAATGAACCGAATAATTGAATCGCAAAGTCTACCTAAAATCAAAGTACATGACGGTCGACATACCTATGCTGTGAGGCTCAGAGAAGCTGGTGTTAGCCTTGATGATATAGGAGAGCTTCTAGGTCACACAGACGCCAAAACTACCCGCATATACGCTCATATAACCCCAGAAATAAAAGAGCGTGCTGTAGATAAGCTCGAAACATATCTAATATCTAAACAAAACGCTTCAGTCTACTAACCCCTACCAATCACCAAAACAATCACCATCTTCTGTTACATTTATCGTTGTTTCAATCACCAAATAGCCAAGAATACTATTTTATAAGCATTCTTGGCTATCGATAAACAAATAAATTAAATCGTTTTTTACTTTTGGTCGCCAACGATAAAGGTGAATTCGCATTCCGCAGCTTTTTTGCCGTCCACTGTAGCGACCGCATCAGCAGTTCCTACAGAGCCTTTGATTTTAGTGATCTCGAAAACAAGTTTCATGGTATCTCCCGGAACAACTTTTTGACGGAATTTGGCTTTGTTAATGCCGCCGATATACGCCGTTCTACCTTGGAATTCCTCGGATTTCAAGATCAGGATCGATCCTGCTTGTGCCAATGTTTCTAAAATCAAGGCACCTGGCATTACTGGATTTCCTGGGAAATGTCCTTGGAAAAAGTCTTCGTTGATGGTGACATTTTTCGTTGCGATAATCTTTTTGCCAGACTCGATTTCATCGACGTAATCAATATATATAATTGGGTAGCGATTTGGAATCAAATCCATGACTTCTGTTTCAGTCAATAGTTTTTTCATGGTTTCCCTTCCTTGCTTAAGAATTTATTATAGTTTGATTATCAAAGTATCATAGTTCA
>ERZ506952.165-NODE-165-length-53611-cov-9.56408_pt1 | contig 53611 bp, 45 predicted proteins | sample MGYA00512896_ERZ506952 | MGnify/ENA metagenome assembly ERZ506952 | reverse complement strand
AAGGGCACCCCGGAATATGTGCCGATACGTGTGTGTTGTTACACAAAGTGAGATTTGTCGCTTCCGTCCATTCTGTGTATACGAAATGAGATCGGAAGTCCGGCGCGCTTTATACCACAAATACGCCGTGGACACCAATAATTGTTGGCTTGCTGTGCTGTTAATGATTCTCAATTTGGCAGCATGTATGCTGGACTGATACCATTGACAGCACTTACACAATTATTGTCGAAATAATCGACACTGATGGACAGAATTCATGGCTATCTCAATCAAGACCCCTGAAGAAATCGAAAAAATGCGCGTCGCGGGCCGTCTGGCCGCAGAAGTGCTGGAGATGATCGAACCGTATATCAAACCGGGCGTTAGCACGGGTGAACTGGATCGTATCTGTAATGACTACATCGTTAACGAGCAGCATGCGATCTCGGCCTGCCTCGGCTATCACGGTTATCCGAAATCCGTCTGCATCTCTATTAATGAAGTGGTGTGTCACGGGATTCCGGATGATGCCAAGCATCTGAAAGATGGCGATATCGTCAACATCGACGTAACCGTCATTAAAGACGAGTACCACGGCGATACCTCCAAAATGTTTATCGTCGGCAAACCGACCATTCTGGGCGAGCGTCTGTGCCGCGTCACTCAGGAAAGCCTGTATCTGGCGCTGCGAATGGTGAAACCAGGTATCCGTCTGCGTACGCTCGGTGCGGCGATCCAGAAATATGCGGAAGGAGAAGGTTTCTCCGTGGTACGTGAATACTGCGGACACGGCATTGGTCGTGGCTTCCACGAAGAGCCGCAGGTGCTGCACTATGATGCGGATGACGGCGGCGTGGTGCTGAAACCGGGCATGACCTTTACCATCGAACCGATGCTCAACGCCGGTGATTACCGTATCCGCACAATGAAAGACGGCTGGACGGTCAAAACCAAAGACCGGAGCCTATCTGCGCAATACGAGCATACTATTGTGGTGACCGATAACGGCTGTGAAATTCTGACGTTACGTAAGGATGACACCATCCCGGCGGTCATTACGCACGACGCATAACTTTTTTGCCTGATGGCGCTCTCGCTTATCAGGCCTACAAATGGCACTATTCCGTAGGCCGGATAAGGCACTTTCGCCATATCCGGCTTTTTTAATGGGTGGCGCATAATGAATACACTTCCTGAACAACACGCGAATACCGCACTCCCCACCCTCCCCGGTCAGCCGCAGAACCCGGGGACCTGGTCTCGCGACGAACTCACCGTCGCCGGAATCAAAACGCATATCGACGCGTTCCAGCAATGGCTGGGCGATGCCTTCGACAGCGGGATTTCCGCCGAACAGCTGATTGAAGCCCGGACCGAGTTTATCGACCAGTTGCTGCAACGTCTGTGGATCGACGCCGGTTTTGGACAGATTGCCGATCTGGCGCTGGTCGCCGTCGGTGGCTACGGACGCGGTGAGCTTCACCCGCTTTCCGATATCGACCTGCTCATCCTGAGTCGTAAAAAATTACCGGACGATCAGGCGCAAAAGGTCGGCGAGCTGCTGACATTGCTGTGGGACGTCAAACTGGAGGTCGGGCACAGCGTACGTACGCTGGAAGAATGCCTGCTGGAAGGGTTGTCGGACCTGACCGTCGCCACCAACCTGATTGAAACCCGTCTGTTGATTGGTGACGTGGCCCTTTTTCTGGCACTGCAAAAACATATCTTCAGCGAAGGTTTCTGGCCCTCCGACAAGTTCTACGCCGCCAAAGTGGAAGAGCAGCATCAGCGCCACCAGCGCTATCACGGCACCAGCTATAACCTCGAGCCGGATATCAAAAGTAGCCCCGGCGGTCTGCGCGATATCCACACGCTGCAGTGGGTCGCCCGTCGCCATTTCGGCGCTACCTCGCTCGACGAAATGGTCGGCTTCGGCTTTTTGACTCAGGCAGAGCGCGCTGAGCTCAACGAGTGCCTGCACATTCTGTGGCGCATTCGTTTTGCCCTGCATTTAGTGGTCAGTCGTTACGATAACCGCCTGCTGTTCGATCGCCAGTTGAGCGTCGCTCAGCGCCTGAATTACAGCGGCGAAGGCAACGAGCCGGTTGAGCAGATGATGAAGGATTATTTCCGCGTCACCCGCCGCGTCACGGAACTCAACCAGATGCTGCTGCAGCTGTTTGACGAAGCGATCCTCGCGCTGTCCGCCGACGAAAAGCCGCGTCCTATTGATGACGATTTTCAACTGCGCGGCACGCTGATCGATCTGCGTCAGGACGATCTGTTCATCCGCGAACCGGAAGCGATCCTGCGGATGTTCTACACCATGGTACGCAACAGTGCGATCACCGGGATCTACTCCACCACCCTGCGCCATCTGCGCCATGCGCGCCGCCATCTGAATCAGCCGCTGTGTTATATCCCGGAGGCGCGATCGCTGTTTCTCAGTATGCTGCGCCATCCTGGCGCAGTCAGCCGTGGCCTGCTGCCGATGCACCGCCATAGCGTGCTGTGGGCCTACATGCCGCAGTGGTCACGGATTGTCGGGCAGATGCAATTTGACTTGTTCCATGCTTACACGGTGGACGAACACACGATTCGCGTGATGCTGAAGCTGGAAAGTTTTGCCAAAGAAGAGACCCGTCAGCGCCACCCATTGTGTGTGGATCTCTGGCCACGTCTGCGCCAGCCTGAGCTCATTTTTATCGCCGCGCTGTTCCATGATATTGCCAAAGGACGCGGCGGCGACCACTCGGTGCTGGGCGCACAGGACGTGCTCAAGTTTGCGGAACTGCACGGCCTGAACTCGCGCGAAACGCAGCTGATTGCCTGGCTGGTTCGCCAGCACCTGCTGATGTCGGTGACCGCTCAGCGCCGGGATATTCAGGATCCCGAAGTGATTAAGCAGTTCGCCGAAGAGGTACAGACGGAACATCGCCTGCGCTTCCTGGTTTGCCTGACGGTGGCGGATATATGCGCCACTAACGAAACGCTATGGAACAGCTGGAAGCAAAGTTTGCTGCGCGAGCTGTACTTCGCCACGGAAAAACAGCTGCGTCGGGGAATGCAAAACACGCCGGATATGCGTGAACGCGTGCGCCATCACCAGTTGCAGGCGCTGGCGCTGCTGCGGATGGATAACATTGATGAAGAAGCGTTGCACCATATCTGGTCGCGCTGTCGCGCCAACTACTTCGTGCGCCACAGCCCGAACCAGCTGGCCTGGCATGCGCGTCATCTGTTGCAGCACGATCTCAGCGAGCCGCTAATTCTGCTCAGCCCGCAGGCAACACGCGGCGGGACGGAAATCTTCATCTGGAGTCCGGATCGCCCGTATCTGTTTGCCGCCGTTTGCGCCGAGCTGGACCGACGTAACCTCAGCGTCCACGATGCGCAGATTTTCACCACCCGCGATGGCATGGCGATGGATACCTTTATCGTACTGGAACCGGACGGCAGCCCGCTGTCGTCAGACAGGCATGAAGCCATCCGCTTTGGGCTGGAACAGGCAATCACCCAGCGCAGCTGGCAGCCGCCGCAGCCGCGCCGACAGCCGGCAAAATTACGCCACTTTACCGTCGATACCGAGGTCACATTCCTGCCCACGCACACCGACCGCAAATCGTTCCTCGAGCTTATCGCGCTCGATCAGCCAGGGCTGCTGGCGCGGGTCGGGCAAATTTTTGCCGATCTGGGAATTTCGCTTCATGGCGCCCGAATTACAACCATTGGTGAGCGAGTAGAAGATTTATTCATAATCGCTACAGCAGACCGGCGTGCACTTAATAATGCGCTGCAGCAGGAAGTGCATCAACGGTTGACAGAGGCCCTCAATCCAAACGATAAAGGGTAGTGTGTTTATTTATAGGGAAAGAGTTTAACAATGCAGCAGTTACAGAACGTTATTGAGACCGCTTTTGAGCGCCGTGCCGACATTACTCCGGCCAATGTGGATACCGTGACCCGTGAAGCGGTGAATCAGGTGATTTCCCTGCTGGACTCCGGCGCGCTGCGCGTGGCAGAAAAGGTAGACGGTCAGTGGGTGACTCACCAGTGGTTGAAGAAAGCGGTGCTGCTCTCTTTCCGTATCAACGATAACCAGGTGATCGATGGCGCGGAAAGCCGCTACTTCGATAAAGTGCCGATGAAATTCGCCGACTACGACGAAGCACGCTTTCAGAAAGAAGGCTTCCGTGTGGTTCCGCCTGCGGCAGTTCGTCAGGGTGCGTTTATCGCCCGTAACACCGTGCTGATGCCGTCCTATGTCAACATCGGCGCTTACGTTGATGAAGGCACGATGGTCGATACCTGGGCAACCGTCGGTTCCTGCGCGCAGATCGGTAAGAACGTTCACCTGTCCGGCGGTGTCGGCATCGGTGGCGTACTGGAGCCGCTGCAGGCGAACCCGACCATCATCGAAGATAACTGCTTTATCGGCGCGCGTTCTGAAGTCGTAGAAGGCGTGATTGTCGAAGAAGGCTCGGTGATTTCGATGGGCGTTTATATTGGTCAGAGCACCCGCATTTACGACCGTGAAACCGGTGAAGTCCATTATGGTCGCGTTCCGGCAGGCTCCGTTGTCGTTTCCGGCAACCTGCCGTCGAAAGATGGCAAGTACAGCCTGTACTGTGCGGTAATAGTGAAAAAAGTCGACGCCAAAACCCGTGGCAAGGTCGGCATCAACGAGTTATTGCGTACCATCGACTAACGGCGATTTGAAAAAGCGGGCTTAGCCCGCTTTTTTTACATCTGCGAGTGGCAGAAACAGGGCTTTTCGTTAATTATTCAATAGTTATAGTGAGCTTAAGGGTACCGCTATGTATGACAATCTGAAAAGTCTGGGCATTACTAATCCTGAAGAAATCGATCGTTACAGCCTGCGGCAAGAAGCCAATAACGATATCCTGAAAATCTATTTCCAGAAGGATAAAGGTGAGTTCTTTGCCAAAAGCGTGAAGTTTAAATACCCCCGCCAGCGCAAAACCGTGGTTGCCGATGGAGTGGGTCAGGGATACAAAGAGGTACAGGAGATCAGTCCCAACCTGCGCTATGTGATCGACGAACTCGATCAGATCTGCCAGCGCGATCGCACGGAAGTGGATCTGAAACGTAAGATCCTTGATGATTTACGCCATCTGGAAAGCGTGGTGGCGAATAAGATCACCGAAATCGAAGCCGATCTGGAAAAACTGACGCGAAAATAAGCAGTTTGTTGCCGGATGGCGGCGTCATACGCCTTATCAGGCCTACAGGCACATCCGCGTAGGCCTGATAAGCGTAGCCCCATCAGGCAATGAATCAATGCTGCTCATCCAGCTGTAACGCCACATACAGCAGCAGCCGATCGTCGAAATTCCCCAAATCCAGCCCGGTCAATTCCGAGATGCGATTCAGTCGATATTCCAGCGTATTCCGGTGAATAAACAGCGCCTTAGAGGTCGCCAGCGGCTGCACGTTGTGGCGAAACCACGCCGCCAGAGTGCGGCGCAACAGGCCGTTATTGTCCATCGCCTTCAGCCGTACCAACGGACGCGCCAGCTCATTGGCCTGCCAGCCGCCGCGCAGACTGTCGAGCAGTACCGGCAGCATCAAATCCTGATAAAAGTAGCTGCGGCTTTCCGGCATTCGTTGTTTGCCGACCATCATCGTCGTGCGCGCAGTACGGTACGAACGCGCGATACTGCCAGGCCCGGTAAAATAGTTGCCCAGCGAAACGCGAAAGCGCAACTGTCCGTTCTCTTTCATGCGCGCAATCAGCTGCTCAACGCGCTTGCGGTGATCTTCGGCATCCCAACGGCCAAACGAATTCAACGCCGGTTTTAACACCACCATCTCGGTCAGCGAAACGATCGCAATCAGGTTATTACGCTCCGGTGTGGTCAGTGCGTTCTGTAACTGCTGCAACTCCGCCATAGCGCTGTCCACGCCGAGTTGTCCGCTGTCCACTTCCACCACCGCCACCACGCGCGGCTGGTTGAGGTCGATCCCTAAACGTTGCGCCCACTCGGTCAACGCTGGCGTGTTCTCTTCCGCCTGAATCAGGTTCATCACCAGCTCTTCACGCAGGCGACTGTCCTGGGCCAGCAGATGCATCAGGCGCGACTGCTCCAGCATCATCTCCGCCGTCATGCACACCAGTTCGCCATATTTGCGCAGATGTTCCGGTTCGCCGGTCAGGCCAATCACGCCCACAATTTCGCCTTCCAGGCGCAGCGGCAGGTTAATCCCCTGACGAACGCCATGCAGATGACGCGCAACGGCATCATCGATATCCACCACGCGGCCCTGAGAGAGGACTAACAGCGCGCCTTCGTGCAATTCCCCAATTCGCTCGCGATCGCCGCTACCGATGATCCGTCCACGGGCATCCATCACGTTGATATTGGTATCAATAATGCGCATCGTGCGTGCCACGATATCCTGCGCCATTTTGGTATCAAGATGCCAGCCAGCCATAAAGCCCTCCTGTGAGCAGAGCTCCAGCATAAAGAAGATAACAAACGCTGACATTGTGCAGATGCACAAAGCAAAGGGAAGAAGTATGGAGTTGTGGGAAATATCACAAAAAGAAACCCCTTCCTATGACAGGAAGGGGTTTTAGGGAGATTACTGCATCAACAGGTAGATATTGCTGTCGCCACGCTGAATGTTCAACGCCAGGACAGACGGTTTGCTGTCGAGGATTTTACGCAGTTCGGCGATGTTTTTCACCGGCTGCTGGTTAGCGCCGACAATCACATCCCCTTTCTTCAGGCCAATCTGCGCCGCCGGGGTGTTCGCTTTCACGTTGTTCACCACGACGCCTTTATCCTGACCTTTGTTACTCATTTCAGCCCCTTCAATACCGCTGAAGATGGAGCTGGAATCAACCTGAGTCTGGCTGCTCTGCTGCAGTTCCAGATTCACGGTAACCGGCTTACCGTCGCGCAGCAGGCCGAGGGTAATTTTGCTGCCCACCGGCATGGTGCCAACCTGCGCACGCAGTGCGGCAAAGCTGCTGATCGGCTTACCGTTCAGGGAGGTGATCACATCACCGGCTTTAATACCGGCCTTCGAAGCGGACGAGTTCGGCATGACCTGGCTGACAAAGGCACCGCGCTGTGCATCGACTTTCATCGCTTTCGCCAGTTCGGAGCTCAGTTCGGTACCCATGATACCCAGTTCGCCGCGTTTCACTTGGCCGAATTCCACCATCTGAGAGGTCAGGTTTTTCACCATATTGCTCGGGATCGCAAAACCGATACCGATGTTGCCGCCGTCCGGCGCGAGGATCGCCGTGTTAATACCGATCAACTCGCCGTTCAGGTTAACCAACGCGCCGCCGGAGTTACCGCGGTTGATCGCCGCATCGGTCTGAATGAAGTTTTCATAGTTCTGCGCATTCAGGCCGCTACGGCCCAGGGCAGAGACGATACCGGAGGTGACCGTCTCGCCGAGACCAAACGGGTTACCGATGGCGACAGTGTAATCCCCCACTCGCAGGGTGTCGGAGTCAGCCAGCTTAATCGCCGTCAGGTTTTTCGGATCCTGAATCTGGATCAGCGCAATATCAGAGCGCGGGTCTTTGCCGACGATCTTAGCGTCGAATTTACGGCCATCGCTCAGTTGAACCTTAATCACTGTGGCGTTATCCACCACGTGGTTGTTGGTAACGACATAGCCTTTCGCGGCATCAATGATGACACCGGAACCCAGCGCCATAAACTTCTGCTGCTGGCCGCCGCCATTACCGCCTTGTGGGCCGCCCTGGCAGAAAGGCGAACTCTGGAATGGGGAACCGTCCTGGCAGAACGGGGAATCATCACCAAAGAACTGCTGGAAATTACGCGGCATCCGCGGCGTATTGACGGTTGTGCTACCTTCCACGTTAATGCTGACCACCGATGGCATCACTTTTTCGAGCATCGGTGCCAGACTTGGCATCTGCTGTGCGGTCGTCGCTGATGCAGTTTCAGCCGCCGTTGCAGAAAGCGGGGATAACGCCAAACCTAAACTCAGAGCCAGTGCACTCATTGCTAATGTGGTTTTTTTCATGTGTCTCAATCTCAATTAACAGATAACGCAAAATTGCTGTGTACGTCAGATTCATTTTATAGCGCTAAGTTCCGGACAGAAGTTTATGGAAAAGGTAAAAATTTATTGTCCGTCTTTACAAAACTCAGTCTATTGTTCGACCGCCATCAGGCGGCGGTATTCATCCCATGCATAGAGGTCTGTCATGCCGCTGATATAATCCTGGATCAGCCGGCAACGATAATAATATTCCAGCACGGGATACTCAGGCGAATCTGGTGTTAATTTACCCACGGCCTCCACATAGGCCAGTCGGTGACGCGTTGACAATTTCTGAAATAAGCGGGATTCGATAGGAAAGCGCTGCAGACGTTCTTTTTCCACCAGCTCACTGAAATCCGCAAGCGGCAGGCTTAATAAAGGACGGTAGATATCGAGTAAGCCACTGATCACCCGATAGCCCTGTAATTCGAGCTGCTCCACATCAGGATGGCTAAACACATGTTTCATCGCAACATTTTTATAGATTTTCAGCAGGCGACTAAAGCTGCTGCCGTCTTCCAGCAATGCCTGATTAAACCTTCCGTCAAAGATTTGTTCCAGGTTATCAATAAAACGCTGCGCGGCGTAGGGCACCAGTTTATTAAGTGTATTCACCCGCAAATACATGAAAAATTGATCTTCAGTACTGCGGCTCAGATAATTCGCCCGTGATTTGTCCCAGGCATTTTCGACAACCTGCGCAAAGAGCGAACCTTTCTCATGCTCCCCCCAGGCCTCATATAAATGATGATAGAGTTGCTCAACGCTGAAGATTCTTTTCTCTACCGCATCTTCCAGATCGGCGACGCAATAAGAGATATCGTCGGCGGCTTCCATTATCCACGTTAACGGAAAGCGACTGTAAACCGCGAGATCGAGTTCTTTACGTAACCTCGCAATATACGGTTCTTCAGAAAGGTAATAGCCGGGTTTTTTCATTAAATAGTTGTGCGTCGCGGGCGTTTCTCCCCGCCACCATGCCGGACGGGTATATTTTAAGATCCCGCCGACCTGGGCCCATGTCAGGTTCATTCGCATCAAGGTATGTACCAGCCGAATCCCCTGAGCATTCCCTTCGAAATGACACAGGTCCTGGCGTACTTTACGGCGGATATCGTTCAACGACTCCTCGCCTTCGCGCAGACGCAACGTCGCCACAATGCAACGATCTTCGGTTAAGGGTTGGCTTTCCGCATCCGCCGGATGTAAGCGCTGGCGAAACCAGTCGTTGATCGCCGCCTCGCCAAAATGCCCAAACGGCGGGTTGCCAATGTCATGCATCAAGCAGGACATTTCGACGATGCTCTCAAACGGTCCCGTTAACTCATCCAGGCCGTATGGTTCCAGCAGTTTTTGTTCTTTGAGGCGGCTTAAAATCTCTTTGGCGATATAACGCCCCACCTGCTGAACTTCCATCGAATGGGTAAGGCGCGTACGCACGGCGGCATTACGCTCAAGGGGAAACACCTGGGTTTTCTGCTGCAGGCGACGGATCGCCGGAGAGTTAATAATGCGTCCACGGTCGCTTTCAAAAATGCGCAGGATCTCATGCTCAGTTTTGACCCCTTGCGGTGAACGAAAACGACGGTGCCAGTTTATTTTTTTCCGGAAATCAATCTGTGACATGTCCTCTCCCGCGTGAGAATGCACTTCGCCTTAAGCGCATGATAGACTATGCCTTTAAATCTCACCTGGCGCGAGTAAATCTATGAAAATCGGCATCATTGGTGCAATGGAAGAAGAGGTTACGCTGCTGCGTGACAAAATCGAAAACCGTCAAACTCTCACCCTGGGCGGTTGTGAAATTTACACCGGTCAGCTTAACGGAATCGACGTTGCGCTGCTGAAATCCGGTATTGGTAAAGTGGCGGCGGCGCTGGGCGCTACGCTGCTGCTTGAACGCTGCAAGCCGGACGTCATTATTAACACCGGTTCCGCAGGCGGCCTCGCTCCAACCCTGAAAGTGGGCGACATTGTGGTCTCTGATGAAGCGCGCTATCACGACGCTGACGTCACCGCATTTGGTTATGAGTTCGGCCAACTTCCGGGCTGCCCGGCCGGTTTTAAAGCCGATGAAAAACTGATTGCCGCAGCGGAATCCTGCATCGCTGAGCTGAACCTGAACGCGGTACGCGGCTTGATTGTCAGCGGCGATGCCTTCATTAACGGCTCCGTGGGGCTGGCGAAAATCCGTCACAACTTCCCGCAGGCCATTGCCGTTGAGATGGAAGCCACCGCGATTGCGCACGTTTGCCATAACTTCAAGGTACCGTTTGTGGTGGTCCGCGCGATCTCGGACGTTGCCGATCAGCAGTCCCATCTCAGCTTTGATGAGTTCCTGGCCGTTGCCGCGAAGCAATCCACGCTGATGGTTGAATCGCTGGTACAGAAACTGGCGCATGGCTAAATCCTTCTCCAGGGCGCTTGTCGCCCTGCTGTTAGCCCTCCCGGTGTGGCTGCATGCCGCACCGCGCGTGATTTCACTCTCTCCCGCCAACACGGAACTCGCCTTTGCCGCCGGGATCACCCCCGTTGGCGTCAGCAGCTATTCAGACTATCCGCCACAGGCGCAACGTATCGAGCAGATCTCGACCTGGCAAGGCATGAATCTGGAAAGGATTGTGGCGCTGAAGCCGGATCTGGTCCTCGCCTGGCGCGGCGGTAATGCCGAACGGCAGGTGAATCAACTCTCCTCGCTAGGCATCAAGGTCATGTGGATCGATGCCGTCACCATCGAACAGATTGCCGACACGTTGCTGACGCTGGCCGACTTTAGCCCACATCCCGAAATGGCAAAGCACGCCGCGCAAACCTTGCTGGACGACTATTCGCAGCTAAAATCTCAATATGCAGGCAAAACGAAAAAACGCGTGTTTTTGCAGTTTGGTATCAATCCGCCCTTTACCAGCGGAAAAGGATCGATTCAAAACGAGGTTATTGAGCTCTGCGGGGGAGAAAACATCTTTGCCGGCAGTCGGGTTCCCTGGCCGCAGGTCAGTCGTGAACAGGTGCTGGCGCGCGCGCCGCAAGCGATCGTTGTCGCCGGCGATGCAGGTGAAATTCTCAAAATTAAGCAATACTGGGGTGATCAACTACAAATTCCGGTAATTCCTCTCAACAGTGACTGGTTTGAACGCGCAAGCCCGCGTATTATCCTCGCCGCAAAACAACTCTGTAATGCGCTTTCCCTGGTGAATTAGCGCCTGCCCCAACAGGTGTGTTGTGAGGATTTGATCATGCTCGTCTATTGGCTGGATATTGTAGGCACAGCAGTATTTGCTATCTCTGGCGTGTTACTGGCCGGGAAACTGCGTATGGACCCGTTTGGCGTACTGGTATTGGGCGTCGTTACCGCCGTGGGCGGCGGGACGATCCGTGATATGGCATTAGATAACGGTCCCGTTTTCTGGGTTAAAGACCCAACCGATCTGGTGGTGGCGATGGTCACCAGCATGTTGACGATCCTGCTGGTGCGTCAGCCCAGACGCTTGCCTAAATGGATGCTGCCGGTGCTGGACGCCGTCGGCCTGGCGGTGTTTGTCGGGATCGGCGTCAACAAAGCGTTTATAGCAGGGACGGGGCCGCTGGTGGCTATCTGTATGGGTGTCATCACCGGCGTGGGCGGCGGTATTATTCGCGATGTGCTGGCACGAGAAATCCCGATGATCCTGCGTACGGAAATCTACGCAACGGCCTGTATTATCGGCGGGATTGTCCACGCAACCGCGTATTACACCTTCGCGATGCCGCTGGAAGCCGCCAGTATGATGGGGATGGTTGTGACGCTGGTCATTCGCCTCGCGGCGATCCGCTGGCATCTGAAGCTGCCAACATTTGCGTTAGATGAGAATAGCCGTTAAATCCAGGCCGGATTAGACGCTTTGCCCGGTAGCGCCTGCGCTTACCGGGCGCATTACAGACAGCACTCAGATGCTGAAGGAAGAGCCACACCCGCAGGTGCTTTTCGCATTCGGGTTGGTAACTACAAAACGAGAACCTTCCAGACCTTCGGTGTAGTCAACGGAACCGCCGACCAGATACTGCAGGCTCATAGGGTCAACCACCAGGCCAACGCCCTGTTTCTCGATGGTCATATCGCCTTCGTTGACCTGGTCATCAAAGGTAAAACCATACTGGAAACCGCTGCAACCGCCACCGGTGATATAGACACGCAGTTTCAGGTTCGGGTTTTCTTCGTCCGCGATCAGGCTTTTTACTTTATTGGCTGCTGCTTCAGTAAATTGCAGTGGCAGCGCTACGTCATCACTCATATTTTTGCTCCAAACGACATCGGCAATTGGGCAAATTCTGACCCAATATTAACGCCATTATCTAATACCCTGGTATTTCATTCAAGTATTCTCGCCAGCGGTGGTCGTCTGACTTTTTGCCGCCTGCTCCGCTTCCTGCTTCGCCAGCGTGCGGGCAAGGATAGTGGAGTATAGCGGTTTTCCGCCCAGGAATTGTGCTAATAGTGTTGCGCCAAGACAGGTAATAATCATTGGCAAAATGAGCTGATAGTTATCGGTCATCTCCAGCACCAGCACAATCCCGGTCAACGGCGCGCGCACCGATGCCGCCAGCAACGCGCCCATTCCGGCAATGGCGAACGTTCCGGCCTCAAGCTGATAATGCGGAAAGCCTGCCGCTGCTGCCATACCAAATGCGGTGCCCAACAACGTACCCAGCGCCAGCATCGGCGCAAAGATCCCGCCGGGCGCACCGGAAGAGAAACAGAGCAACGTGGTGATCACTCGCGCGATAAAGATAAACAGCAACAGTCCGACGCTAAAATTGCCCGCCGCCGCAATAGGGATAAGGTTAAAACCGCCGCCAGCCGCCGCTGGTTCAATCAGCCCCAGAATGCCACACAGACCGCCAATCGCCCCGCCCATCAGCACCCATTTAGTGGTGTTTCCATGGTGAAAGCGCTGGAACATATCCTGAGTACGCAGCACCAGCTTATTGAAAACCGGTCCTACACAGCCAAAAATCATCCCGAGGCTCAGATACAGCCACAGCGTATTGACCGGTGCGTTGGACAGTTTCCCCACTTCGATGATCGGCGATTCACCGTTGAAAATGCGGAAAACAATGCTCGACATGATCACGCCGGTAAAGACGGCTTTGATCGAGATAAGGTTATAGCGAAACTGCGGGCGCATCTCCTCGATGATAAACAGAATACCCGCCAGCGGTGCGTTGAAGGCGGCAGAAAGCCCTGCCGCTGCCCCGGTTGCCAACAGCGTATGGCGCGCCTCGGCGCTACGCATGCGGAAGATATCCAGCACCATGCGGCCAATATTTCCGCCGATTTGTACCGTCGGCCCTTCGCGTCCCAGCACCATCCCTGCACCCAGCGTGCCCATCCCACCGATAAACTTCACCGGCAGCACACGCCACCAACGGACGGGGCGAAGCTCTTCCAGCGCCCCTTCGATCTCCGGGATCCCCGACCCGCCAGCTTCCGGCGCAAATTTACGCACCAGAAAATAGCCGACCATCGCCAGTAATGCAGAGAGAATAAACGCCAACGGCCAGAGCAGCATCGGATGGTCAGCCACATTCACTAGCGCACCGATACGCAGGTTTTGCACCCAGCTCACCGCTTTTTCGAACGCCACGCCTGCCAGACCGGTAAGCGTCCCCACCACTGCCGCCATCATTAAGATCGCCAGCGGCGTTTTATCTCGTTCCAGCAGTCGACGGATTTGGTCCCTGCGCCGTAAGCGCACAATTTGCTGTGCTTCAAAAGAGGGAGTTTCTGTCTTCATCAGATGATCATTAATTGGTAATACAAATGCAGAGGCGGCATTGTACTCGCCTCTTACCCGAAAATCCCCTGCAAATCGTAATGTTTCAAATGCGCAAAACTTTCATAACCTTCTCTGAATAACTAGAATAGCGGGCATTCACTTTTTCTACGAACCAGGAACCCATCCATGAGTAAGTCTGAAAACCTCTACAGCGCAGCACGCGAGCTAATCCCCGGCGGCGTTAACTCCCCTGTTCGCGCCTTTACTGGCGTGGGTGGTACTCCGCTGTTTATCGAAAAAGCGGACGGCGCGTATCTGTACGATGTCGATGGCAAAGCCTATATCGATTACGTCGGCTCCTGGGGACCGATGGTGCTGGGACACAACCATCCGGCGATCCGCAACGCGGTGATCGAAGCGGCTGAGCGCGGCCTGAGCTTTGGCGCGCCGACCGAGATGGAAGTCAAAATGGCGGAGCTTGTGACCGAACTGGTACCGACGATGGACATGGTACGAATGGTCAACTCCGGTACCGAAGCGACCATGAGCGCCATTCGTCTGGCGCGTGGTTTCACTGGCCGCGATAAGATCATCAAATTTGAAGGCTGCTACCACGGCCACGCGGACTGTCTGCTGGTAAAAGCCGGCTCCGGCGCACTGACGCTGGGCCAGCCGAACTCTCCGGGCGTGCCGGCAGATTTTGCAAAGCATACCCTGACCTGTACTTATAACGATCTCAATTCCGTGCGTGCCGCGTTCGAGCAGTTCCCGCAGGAGATCGCCTGTATCATCGTTGAGCCAGTGGCAGGCAATATGAACTGCATCCCGCCGCTGCCGGAATTCCTGCCGGGTCTGCGCGCACTGTGCGATGAGTTCGGCGCGCTGCTGATTATCGACGAAGTGATGACCGGCTTCCGCGTGGCGCTGGCTGGCGCACAGGATTACTACAGCGTGGTGCCGGATCTGACCTGTCTGGGCAAAATCATTGGCGGCGGTATGCCTGTAGGAGCGTTCGGCGGTCGTCGCGACGTGATGGACGCGCTGGCCCCGACCGGCCCGGTTTATCAGGCGGGCACCCTCTCCGGCAATCCCATTGCCATGGCGGCCGGTTTTGCCTGTCTGACCGAAGTGGCGCAGCCGGGCATTCACGAAACGCTGGATGAACTCACGACGCGCCTGGCGGAAGGTCTGCTGGAAGCGGCAGAGGAAACCGCGATCCCGCTGGTCGTTAACCACGTTGGCGGCATGTTCGGGATTTTCTTCACCGACGCGAAAACTGTCACCTGCTATCAGGACGTGATGACCTGTGACGTGGAACGCTTCAAGCGCTTCTTCCACATGATGCTGGACGAGGGGATTTACCTTGCGCCATCCGCATTTGAAGCGGGCTTTATGTCCGTGGCGCACAGCATGGAAGACATCAACAATACTATCGACGCCGCGCGTCGAGTGTTTGCAAAGCTGTAACAGAGTACGTTTTAAACCGTAGGCCGGGTAAGGCGAAGCCGCCACCCGGCTTTTTTATTGCCGGATGGCGACGCGAAGCGTCTTATCTGGCCTACACGAAAAACATCCGAATCAACGACTCTGCTTACGTAACAGATAAATAAAGTACGGCGCACCGATAAACGTCGAGAGTATCCCCGCCGGGATCTGATACGGAAACAGCACCATCCGCCCGCACCAGTCGGCAAAGATGAGCAATAATCCTCCCGCCAGCGCCGACATCACAATATGCGGCATCGTTCGACGAAAACCTAACATCCGCGCGATATGCGGCGCCATCAGCCCGACAAAACTCAGTGGGCCGATTGTCATTGTGGCGGCAGCCGTCAGACTGGCTGCCAGCAGCAGCAGGCCAACCCGCGACGGTGTCAGCGCGATACCGACTGCACGGGCGGTATCACCGCCCAGCGGCAAAATCGTCAACCAGCGACGGCACAGTGGCGTGATCGCCAGCAGGATCGCCATCACCACCCCGGTATGCAGCACCTGCTGACCCGTCGCATTATAGGTCGAACCGGAGATCCAGGTCAGTACCCCGGCCATGCGCGGATCGCCGCTTGCCTGTAGCATCATCAGCAGCATGGTGAAGGCCGTGCTGAGCGCCATCCCGGCCAGCAGCATACGGTGGGGGGAGAACCCTCCTCGTCCGGCGGCAATCATAATGATCAACAGCGTGGCGGCAGCACCGAGACTCCCGGCGGGCAACAGCCAGCCAAACGCATCGCCCGGCACCAGAAACAGCATCAGCACAACGCCGAACGCCGCGCCGGAGCTGATCCCCAGCACTTCAGGACTCGCCATCGGGTTCCCGGTCAGCCGCTGGATGATACACCCCGCCACTGCCAGCATCACCCCGGCGATCATCGCCGCCAGAATGCGCGGCCAGCGCCAGGGCATCAGTTCTTCCAGTTGCACGCCGCTGGCCCAGCTCCAGCCCTGCGCGTCACGCCCCAGCGACAGCGCGACATATGCCCCGATCAACAGCAGCACGCCGCCGATCAGCGCATAACCCAGCACATGCTGACGTTCCGTCGTCACCCGGTCGCTGACGTTCATGTCCGGCGCGCTCATACTACGCAGGCGCGGTAGCAGCCACAGCAGCAGCGGTGCGCCGATCAGTGCCGTCACAGAACCGGTGGACACTTCCATCCATACGCGGGTCAGCCAGAGAATAACCTGATCGGACAGCCACAGAATCAGCGCCCCAATCAGCGGAGCCAGCATCAGGCGCGCCAGCAGACGACGCGCGCCCAGCATTTTCGCCAACAGCGGCGCAAACAGACCGATAAAACCGATAATCCCTACCGCATTGACCAGCAGCGCGCTAAGTACAATCGCCAGCGTCAGCGCCGCCAGACGCGCCAGCGACAGCGCCAGCCCTAAGTTGCGCGCAACGCCATCATCCAGCCCCATCAGGGTTAGCGGGCGCAACAACAACAGAGTGAGCATGACGCCGCCCAGCAGCTGCGGCCACAGACGCTGCACACCGCCCCAGTCAGTTTGCGTCAACGTTCCGGTACTCCACAGGAACATGCTCTGCAACTGATCGTGGTGAAAGATGACTAACAGTTGGTTGATGGCCCCGCAGTACAGACTGACCACCAGACCGGCGAGGATCAGCGTGACGGGAGAAAGTCGTTTTCCCCAGGCGACGCCAAACACCAGCGCCCCGACAATACAGGCGCCCGCCAGAGCGGCAAACTGCCCGGCCATCACGCCCGGTATCGCCCACAATGTCGTGACCGTCATCCCTAACTGTGCGCCGGTCGCCACGCCCAGCGTGGTCGGTTCGGCCAGCGGGTTACGCAGCACCTGTTGAAAGAGCACGCCAACCAGACCCAGCCCGGCCCCAACCAGCAGGGAGATCACCAGACGAGGGAGAAGGCTGTAATGGAAAATCATCTGCTCGATGACGTCGATATCCGGTGACCACAGCGCCTGCTGCCACTGGGTACGCGGCAGCGCAACGGTGAAATTCGTCCAGGTTAACCCTACGGCGACGATAAACAACAGCGCCAGCAATAACGCCGGGAAACGTGCAATACGTTGACTCACGCCTTGCCCCCCAGCGCATTATCCAGAATACGGACAAAATTCATGGTCGACAATGTGGCGCCATAAAACCACACGGGCGGTACGCGCTGGAAACGCCCTTCACGTACGAACGGCATCGCCTGCCAGAGCGGCGTTGCCATCAGCGTGGCCATTTCTTTGTTATTCCCATGATCAAAGCAAAGCACATCGGCATCTTTGTAGGCTGCAAGGCGATCGATCCCGACCACCGTACTGCCCCAGAAATTGGTTTCTCCCTGCCAGGCGTTGCGAATCCCGTATTCATCCAGCACGTCCTGGAACAGGCAGTTCGGGCCGAAAACCAGCATATGGCGAGGATCGAGGAGAGTGATCAACAGCAGCGGGCGTTCTCCACGCTGCACAAAGCGCGATTTCCGGCTGGCGATAAACTGGTCGTATTCCGCCAGATGTCGCTCAGCTGCAGATTCCAGATTCAGCATCTGCGCCATATCGATCAGAGATCGACGCGCCACGGCTAAGGGCTGTTTGCCATCGCTGAAGTTGAAGCCACGTCCGGGCGCAATTCGCGCCAGCGTTTCGGGAGAAGGGCCGTACCCTGTCGACCAGAACATATAGGAGGGTTTCATTTCGGTCAGCAGCTCAAGGTTCGGCTCGGTGCGTAATCCGACATCAATCACCGACGCAGGCAGCGGCGGCTCATTCACCCACAGGCGGTAGTTAGGAATATCTGCCACGCCATAGGGCGTCACGCCAAGCGCCAGCAACAGCTCAACCGGCAGCCACTCCAGCGCCACGATACGATGTGGATCGACAGCGGCCGCGCGCGCCGGTTTCATCTGCCAGAGCAGCGGGGAAAGTGCCATCGCCGTTAATAAACGACGACGTGTTATGTGGTGTAAGCCGCTCATCAATACACAAAACTCACAGGTGCAGCGCCTGCCGGATGCGGCAGGATCCCCATCGGGATGCCATAAATACGTTCCAGGGTTTCGCTACGCATCAGGTCGGCGGGCGTTCCCTGGGCAATCATTTCGCCCCCGCGCAAGGCGACTAAGTAGTCACAGTAGCGGGCAGCCATGTTGATATCATGCAGCACAGCGATCACCGTCAGGCCACGCTCCTGGCTGAGTCGATGAACCAGCGCCAGCACATCCACCTGGTGGGCAATATCCAGCGCCGAGGTGGGTTCATCGAGCAGCAGACAGCGACTGTCCTGCGCCACCAGCATCGCAATCCACGCGCGCTGACGTTCACCGCCGGAAAGACTGTCGACCAGACGATGCGCCAGGGGTTTTAACCCTACCAGCGCGATCGCCTCTTCCACTTTTTCTCTGTCCGCGACGCCAAAACGGCCCAGCGCCCCGTGCCACGGATAGCGACCAATCGCCACCAGTTCACGTACGGTCATCCCTTCCGCCTGCGGCAACTGCTGCGGTAAATACGCCACCTTACGGGCAAACGCTTTGCTGTTCCAACTGTTCAGCGGTTGCGCATCGAGCAGGATATCCCCTTCTGACGGCGGCTGATGGCGACCCAACATTTTTAACAACGTGGATTTACCTGAACCATTGTGACCAATCAGGCCAGTCACTTTACCGACGGGAAAAGTTAACGACAGAGGGTGCAGAAGCGTGCGACCTGGCACGCGAAAGGAGACATCACGCAGTGCAAACGTGGTATCGGGATGATGAGTCTGTTCCTGCATAGCGGCCAACTTGTAAAGCGGGCACGCAATGCGTGCCCAAAGAAAAATTAGAAACGGAATGTTGCGGTAGCAACGACCTGACGTTCCGCGCCCCAGAAGCAGCCATAGGTGTTAAAGCAGCTGGCGACGTATTCGCGGTCAAACAGGTTGTTGACATGCAGCGCGACGTTGGAACCTGCCATGCCAAGGCGTGCCAGATCGTACCGAACCAGCGCATCCACCAGGGTGTAGCTGCCGACTTTAAAGGAGTTAGCCGGATCGCCATAGCTGGAGCTGGTATAGCGAACGCCGGTGCCCAGAGTCAGACCGGAAAGCGGGCCGTCAAACATCGTGTAATCGCCCCATAGCGACGCCATATGCTTTGGCACCTGCGCCGGGGTGTTGCCTTTGTAGTTGGTGTCGGTGGTGTATTCCGCATCCGTATAAGTGTAGGAACCGACCACGTTAACGCTGGCAGACAGCGCCGCTTTTGCTTCCACTTCAACGCCGCGTGAACGAATCTCACCGCCTTCAACCGAGAAGAACGAACCGTTAGGATCGGCCATCAGGTTGTTGGTTTTGGTCAACTGATAGACCGCACCGGTGATCACGATCGGACGATCGTTCGGGACATATTTCACGCCCGCTTCGTACTGCTTGCCTTTAGACGGCGCAAAGATGCTGCCGTTCGCGCCCACGGTAGAAGCCGGTTCGAACGACTCGCTGTAGCTGAAGTACGGAGTCACGCCGTTGTCGAACAGGTAGTTTACGCCGCCGCGCCAGGTAAACTCGTTATCATTACGCGAGTGCTGAGTATTCGCTTCACGATCCAGAGTATCCTGCTGCGCCCAGTCATAACGTCCGCCCAACGTCACCAGCACTTTATCCCACTGCATCTGATCCTGGGCGTACACGCCGGTCTGCTTCTGCTTGTTCAGCACGCGATAGGCGGCGCCAGGCCCTGGATGGGATCCGAAGTCGAAATCACTGCGATCAAGGTTGTAGATGTCAGATGGCGCAACTGAACCAGCCCAGCCAAACCAGGAGTCGATGTCGTTACGCATACGCATAAAATCAACGCCGGTCAGCAGGGTATGATCCAGAGAACCGGTCGCAAACTTGCTTTGCAGTTGGGTATCCACAGAGAAGTTCTGCAGTTTTTCGTTATCATCCACATACTGACGGGTCAGCGTATGCCCCCACTGTGACTGCGGTACGCTGGCGCAAGGGCTGGTGCTCGGGTTGCTCGAATAGAGCGGATCGGAACACATGCCGTAACCATATACACTGTTCTGCGACACTTTGTTTTCCGCGTAACGCAAGTTCTGACGCACGGTAAACGTATCGTTGAATTCATGGTCGAAGCTATAACCGACCATCTTCTCATTACGAGAGTAGGTATTGTTTTTCGCGCCTTCGTTGAAGTCTGTCGACAGACGCTTACCGTTCGGCAGCGTGCTGACAGTCCCCTCTTTCGGCAGCCAACCGTAGTAACCGGTCTCAGGTTCGTTCTGGAAGTAGGACAGGAACGTGAAGTTGGTTTTGTCATCCGGACGCCAGCTAAAGGACGGCGCAATAGCATAACGCTGTTCTTCCGCCCCCTGCTGCTGCGCATTCGCCGAGCGGGCCAGACCCGTTAAGCGATAAGAGTAAACGCCGTCGTCATCCAGCGCATCGCTGAAGTCAAAACCGGTCTGGAACAGGCTGTTAGTGCCCATTTTAAACTGAACTTCTTTCAGCGGCTCGGTGGTTGGACGCTTGCTGACCATGTTCAACAAACCGCCTGGGTTGCTCTTACCGTACAGAACAGAAACCGGCCCACGCATCACTTCCGCGCGTTCCAGCATATAAGGATCAATCACCGCATCGTTGTAAAAGTTCCCCTGCATCTTCAGGCCATTCAGATAGTTATTCTGGCTTTGGCCGTCGGCAGCGAAACCGCGAATGATCAGGTAGTCATAGGTGTTAGATGCGCCACGCGTGCCCACGGCAACGCCTGGGGTATAGCTGAGCGCCTCTTTCACGGACTTCGGCTGGTGTAGCGCCATCTCTTCGGCAGTCACCACAGAAATAGACTGGGGAACTTTCTGAATCGGGGTATCCGTTTTGGTCGCGGTGGCTGACTGGCGTGCCGCGATGGTTGCCGCCGGTCCCCATGCACTTTCCTGCGGAGCAGGAGCCGCAGTGACGGTGATAGTGTCTTCTTTTTTCGGTTCAACCGCCGCCTGTGCATAGACAGACATGCCGCTAACCGCTGTGGCTACTACGACTGCAATTTTACGCAGCGAGTGTTTTGGCTGAGCAGTTTTTTGACGCGCCATTGGTATATCTCTGATGGAAAGTGAATGATAACGTAAACGAGAATTATTATTATGACGGCAGAATAATATTCGAAACGCGGCCGCGATAGCAAGCGATACGCGTCCCTACCAAAACTGAGGGGTTAAGAAATATCCAGATGAAAAGAAAGGGTTAAAAAAGAAGCCGGAAATGTTTCTGTGAAGCCATTGCCGGACGGCGGCGAAAACCCCTTATCCGGCCTACCAACCCAAAACCTGCATGAGCCGGTAGGCCGGATAAGCGAAGCGCCATCCGGCACGGCGGTTAGTTACCGCCAAACATATCCTTAATCCATCCCGCCACACCATCGCTGTCTTTCTTCTCTTCCTTCGGCGGCTGTTGCTGCGGTTGCTGTGGCTGAGAAGATTGATCGAACGGGTTCCCGGTCGGCTGCTGCATCATTTCGCCCTGCTGGCAGAGCGAGTCGGGATCGGAGGTCCAGACTGGCAACGTGCGCATACCGCCACTGCAGACAAAGTTGCCGTCATAGTCGACGCCCATCTCCGCAATATCTTCCGGTGGCGTCAGCGTGAGCGGCGTTGGCGTCTGGTTAGCCAGATAGCGCTGATAAATCGACATCGCCCCGCTCGCCCCGTACAGCTTCGTCGGCTGGTTGTTATCGCGACCCACCCAGGTGATGGTCACCTGACTACCGTCAATACCGGCAAACCAGGTATCGACGTTGTTGTTGGTGGTCCCGGTTTTACCCGCCAGATGCAGATTCGGGTACTTCGCGCCCAGCTGACGACCAGTACCACGCTGCACCACCTGCTGCATCGTCCACAGCGTCATATAGGCGGCCTGCGCCGGAACGGCACGCTCCGCCTGCGGGAAGCTCTGATACAGCACAGTGCCGTCTTCAGCGATGACCGAACGCAGCGCGGAAAGCGGCGCACGATTACCGCCGCTGGCAATCGTCTGGAACGCCTGTGCCACTTCGATCGGCGTCAGGTTCAGTGCCCCCAGCAGCATAGCCGGAACCGGATGCAACTGCTCTTTCGGCACGCCCAGCTTCAGCCAGGTGTCGGTGACAGCCGGCAAGCCAAGCGCCATCCCCAGATTGACCGTCGGCACGTTCATAGAACGCGTCAACGCATCCACCAGCATCACTTTTCCGCTTTCGCTGTAGCGACGGTCATCGTTCTGCGGCGACCACACCTGGCCGTTTGGTTGACGCAGCGCAATCGGCGCATCGGCAATCCAGGTGTTCAGGCGATAGATTTTCGGCTGGCTCAGCGCGGTCAGATAGGTTGCCGGTTTGGCCAGTGAACCAATCGAGCGACGTGCCTGCATCGCACGGTTATAGCCTGCAAACTGCGGCTCAGCGCCGCCGACCATAGCGCGGACTTCGCCACTGAAGCGGTCTACCACTACAATCGCCGTTTCCAGATCGCTCAGTTTGCGCTGTTTCTTCAGTTCCGGAATGCCATCAACGGCGGCTTTCTCAGCGGCATCCTGGGCGACAGAGTCAAAGGTGGTGAAGATCTTCACGCCGGAGAGATCTTTTACTTTATCACCCAGCTTCGCCTGCAACTCCTGACGCACCATCTGCATAAACGCCGGCTGTGGTGAGATCACCCCACCGCGCGGCTGCACGCCTAACGGACGCGCGCTCAGCATGTCGTAGAGTTCCTGATCGATCACCTGTTGTTGTTGCAGCAGGCGCAGCACCAGGTTACGACGTTCAAGCGCCAGTTTCGGGTTGCGCCAGGGGTTGTAGATTGAGGCCCCTTTCACCATCCCTACCAGCAGCGCCTGCTGATCAAGGCTCAGTTCCTCTACCGGACGGCCAAAGTAGTACAAGCTCGCCAGCGGGAATCCACGGATCTCATTATCACCGCTCTGACCGAGATACACCTCGTTCATATACAGCTCAAGAATACGATCTTTGCTGTAGCGCGCATCCATCAGCAGCGCCATATAGGCTTCGTTAGCCTTACGCCAGTACGAACGTTCGCTGGAGAGGAACAGGTTTTTCACCAGCTGTTGGGTCAGGGTACTTGCCCCCTGTACCGTGCGTCCGGCGGTCAGGTTCGCCAGCACCGCGCGACCGATGGAGTACAGACTCACCCCGTCATGTTCATAGAAATGACGGTCTTCCGTCGCCAGCAGCGTATCCACCAGCAGATCCGGGAAGCCACTACGCGGGACAAACAGACGCTGTTCACCGTTTGGCGACGACAGCATGGTAATCAAACGCGGATCGAGACGGAAGAAACCGAACTGACGGTTGTTGTCCATGTTGACGATGGTATCCAGGCGGCCGCCATCGAACGTCAGACGCGCGCGCACCTGACCCTCCTTGCTGTCCGGGAAATCAAACGGACGGCGGATCATCTCAATACTGTTCGCCTGCACGGTAAACTCGCCAGGACGCGTCATTTTGCTGACCTGACGGTACTGGGTGGCTGCCAGCAGTTTAACCATTTCGTTTTTGCTGACCGACATTTCCGGCTCAAGGTTGACCATCCGGCCATATACCGCCGCCGGCAACTGCCAGACCTTGCCATCGATACGGCTACGGATTTTTTGATCCAGATAGACGCCGTAAATGGCAAGCAGTACCGCAAAAACAATCGCAATTTTCAGCAGCAGCCACAACCAGCCGCGCTTACCACGAGGCTTACGCCCTTTGCCTTTACCTTTACGCGGCATCGGTTCTTCATCCTCATAGTCATCATCATATTCGTCGTCGTACTCATCATCTCTGAGTTGGCGACGGCTCACCTTTTGTTTCACCGGACGCGTGGGTTTCCCTTTGCGTCCAATTGGCTCGCGGTCATTCCCGGCCATGCTTTTTCTCCGCAACATTCAGGCGCAAAGGCCTGATTCTCTGTTCTTCCGTCAGAAGACAGAAGAAGAAATCTCTCAATTTTACTGCTCTTTTGCCGGATGCGGCATAAACGCCTTATCCGGCCTACGAATACTTTTTGGTTCGCCGCGTCGGCGCCGTGTTCGCCGGATCGTCCGGCCAGACATGTTTGGGGTAGCGCCCTTTCATCTCTTTTTGCACGTCGCGATACGACCCTTGCCAGAACGCGGCCAAATCCTGAGTAATCTGCAACGGTCGCTGCGCGGGGGATAAGAGCTCCAGCACCAGTGGCATGCGGCCCTCCGCAATAGTCGGCGTTTTGGCCTCGCCAAACATCTCCTGCATTCTGACCGCCAGCGCCGGCGGGTTATCTTCGTGATAACGAATGGCTATCCGACTTCCCGTCGGCACAGTGTAATGTGTGGGTAACGAACTCACCAGACGTTGCTGCAGGGAATAATCCAGTAATCCGCTCAATGCCTGGTGAACATCCAACGATTTCAGGCCGCGCAGCGAATGCACGCCGCTCATATGCGGCAGCAGCCAGTTCTCCAGCGTGGCCAGCAATGTCCTGTCGTCCACCGCAGGCCAGTCATACTCCGGCAGCCATTTCGCCGCACAATGCAAACGTAACCGCAGTTGTTCTGCCGCAGGCGTCCAGTTGAGCACGCTCAGGCCTTTATCGCGGATACCGTTAAGCATCGCCAGATGCAACTCGTCTTCAGACGGTTTTGCCAGCGGCTGGACTTTAACCGTCAGTTCGCCTATCCGCATTCTACGCCAGGCTTTCAGCGTCCCCTGCGCCTCATCCCACTCAATGGTATCAGACTGCTGTAGCAGTTCAGGACAACGCGAGATAAGCGCGTCGATATCGAGCGGCAGCGCCAGCAGGATCCGCGCATCCGGCGACGCGCTCCCCTGCAGCAACAGAGGCGCAATCAACCATTCGTGCCGCCCCAGCGCATCATCGACATCCAGCGCCGCGCCCATACCGTTCGCCAGTTGATAACGCCCGTCCTGGCTGCGTCGACGCGCGATGCGATCGGCAAAGGCCTGGGCCAGCAGTGGGGCGATGCGCGACGCATCCGCTTCGCCGTTACGAACATTCAGACGTTTGAGAAGTTGCTGACTGCGCTGCTGCCAGGCAGGCTGATGGCGGGAAAACGCCACGCCCAGATCGGTATTGCCCATCCGCGGCGGCTCCTCAAGAATGGCTGCCAGCTTTGCTGCCGTAGCTGCATCGTCGGGCGTGGCAGCACTGACTAGCATCGCGGCCAGGCGCGGATCGTTACCCAACGCCGCCATTTTTTGCCCTATCGCACTGAGCTGCTCGCCATCCAGCGCGCCCAGCATGTGCAGTAATCGTTTCGCCGCCTGTACGTTGACGGCGGGTGGCAAATCCAGCCAGGTGAGTTGCGCGGGATCGCGACATCCCCACTGCAACAACTCCATCAGCAAACCGGAGAGATCGCTGTGCAACATCTCAGGATCCCCCTGTGCTGCCGCGCGTTCCGCCTGCTCTTTCGCCAGCAGATGCAGACAAATCCCCGGCTCCAGACGCCCGGCACGCCCGGCGCGCTGGGTCATTGAGGCCTGGCTAATGCGCTGAGTGATAAGCCGGGTCAACCCGGTTCGCGCATCAAACCGCGCCACCCGCTCCTGCGCGCAATCCACCACCAGTCGAATCCCCTCAATGGTCAGACTGGTTTCCGCAATATTGGTTGCCAACACAACTTTGCGCATCCCGTCCGGGGCCGGCAAAATCGCTTTGCGCTGATCGTTGAGCGACAGCGCGCCATACAGCGGACACAGCAGCACATCGCTGCCGACTCGCGTACTTAATTGCTCCTGTACGCGCAGGATCTCCCCGACACCGGGTAGAAACAGCAGCAGCGAGCCTGGCTCTCTGCGCAGCAGCTCGGCGCAGGCGACCGCCACGGCTTCGTCGAAACGCAATTGCGACGCCAGCGGTTGATAACGCCGCTCAACGGGAAAGGCGCGCCCTTCGGAAACGATCACCGGCGCATCCGGCAGGCACTGTTGCAGGCGATCGTTATCCAGCGTGGCGGACATAATCAACAGTTTGAGATCGTCGCGCAGCCCTTGCTGCACATCCAGCAGCAGCGCCAGTGCGAGATCCGCCTGCAAACTGCGTTCGTGAAATTCATCGAGGATCACCAGCCCAACGCCACTGAGTTCCGGGTCACGCTGGATCATACGCGTCAGAACCCCTTCGGTAACCACCTCAAGCCGTGTTGCTGGCCCGACGCAGGATTGCGATCGCATCCGGTAACCGACCGTCTCACCGGGCTTTTCATTGAGCAGTTCCGCAAGCCTTTGCGCCACGTTTCGTGCCGCCAGACGACGCGGTTCCAGCAGGATAATCCGCCCTTCGAACCCTTTATGTGCCAGAAACTGTAGCGGTAACCAGGTTGACTTACCGGCACCCGTCGGCGCGCTCAGCAGAACCTGCGGCGCAGAATCCAGAGCGGTAAGCAATTCAGGCAGTACAGCGGCAACAGGTAACGACGTCACAAATGGCTCCAGAGGGTTAACATTCTTCGCGCCGCATTGTAGCATCGCGTTAATTCATAACCGAGTACCTAAGATGTCTGAGCCGAAACGGCTGTTTTTTGCCCTCGAACTCCCCACCACCGTGCGCGAAGAGATAATACAGTGGCGAGCGGCGCATTTCCCCCCTGAAGCGGGGCGACCGGTCGCGGCCGAAAATCTGCATTTAACGCTGGCGTTTTTAGGCGATGTGAGCGCAGACAAACAACAGGCGCTGATCGCCCTTGCCGGGCGCATTCGCCAGCCCGGTTTTACGTTCAATCTCGATGATGCCGGGCAGTGGTTACGCTCTCGTGTGGTCTGGCTGGGGACGCGTCAGTCCCCACGTGGGCTGCTGCAACTGGCCAATATGCTGCGAGCCCAGGCGGCGCGCAGCGGTTGTTATCAGAGTCCGCAGCCGTTTCACCCTCACGTCACGCTACTGCGCGATGCAAGCCATGCGGTGGCGATCCCGCCGCCGGGCTTTTTCTGGTCCTTTCCGGTGACAGAATTTGCCCTCTATGCCTCGACCTTTGCACGCGGTCGCACGCGTTATACGGAACTTCAGCGCTGGACGCTCAGCGACTAATTAAGGAAATGCGCGATGCAATTTACTCCTTCTCTCCAGCGCGCGACGCTGGTTCAGCGGTATAAACGCTTTTTAGCCGATGTGATCACACCTGACGGGACTGAACTCACGCTACACTGCCCTAACACCGGGGCGATGACCGGGTGTGCAACGCCCGGTGATACGGTCTGGTATTCGACGTCGGAGAATAGTAAACGCAAATATCCGCACACCTGGGAATTAACGCAAACCCAGACGGGCGCGTTAATTTGTGTGAATACGTTATGGGCTAACAGGCTGACGAAAGAGGCCATTGAACAGGGGCGAGTTTCAGAACTTTCAGGTTATTCCACGCTGAGAAGCGAAGTAAAATACGGCGCCGAACGGAGCCGCATTGATTTTATGTTACAGGCAGATTCGCGGCCTGACTGCTATATTGAAGTGAAATCGGTAACGTTAGCGGAAAAGGATTTTGGTTATTTTCCCGATGCCATCACTGAACGAGGTCAGAAACATCTTCGGGAACTGATGAGCGTAGCGGCTGAGGGCAAACGCGCAGTGATTTTCTTTGCCGTCCTGCACTCCGCCATTACACGGTTTTCACCCGCGCGCCATATTGACGCGAAATATGCGCAACTATTGTTCGAAGCACAGCGTAAGGGGGTAGAAATTCTGGTTTATAAAGCGGAACTTTCTGCCGATAGTATGACTCTGATAGAGCCATTAACTGTCACTTTATAGTGTTGTAAACAATTGGTTATTTAGTATTCTGGTCGCGTGCGCAAATACGCTTTTCCTCACAGGGTTGTCAAGTGTTACGTTTAGTTAATTGCTATCCGGAAAAGCATCTGCTATTTATAGCGACCTGATTTTTCCCCCGAACATGGGGATCGATAGTGCGTGTTAAGGAGAAGCAACATGCAAGAAGGGCAAAACCGTAAAACATCGTCCCTGAGTATTCTCGCCATCGCTGGGGTGGAGCCGTACCAGGAGAAACCGGGCGAAGAGTATATGAACGAAGCCCAGCTGTCGCACTTCAGGCGTATTCTTGAAGCATGGCGTAATCAACTTAGGGATGAAGTCGATCGCACCGTTACTCATATGCAGGATGAAGCTGCCAACTTCCCGGACCCGGTAGACCGTGCCGCACAGGAAGAAGAGTTCAGCCTCGAACTGCGTAACCGTGACCGTGAGCGCAAACTGATCAAAAAGATCGAGAAAACGCTGAAAAAGGTTGAAGACGAAGATTTCGGCTACTGCGAATCCTGCGGTGTGGAAATTGGTATTCGTCGCCTGGAAGCGCGTCCAACAGCCGATCTGTGCATCGACTGCAAAACGCTGGCTGAAATTCGCGAAAAACAAATGGCGGGCTAAGGCCTGGCGTTTGAAACGTTTACAACAGGCGGGGCTTTCCCCGCCTGTTCATTTTTACATAAAGATGACTGACTCACACTACATTGGCCGATTCGCTCCTTCGCCTTCCGGTGAACTGCATTTTGGCTCCCTCATTGCTGCGCTGGGCAGCTACTTACAGGCTCGCGCCCGTCAGGGAGTATGGCGAGTACGTATAGAAGATATTGATCCCCCTCGTGAAGTTCCCGGTGCCGCTGACACTATTCTGCGTCAACTGGAACATTACGGCCTGCACTGGGATGGCGACATTTTATGGCAGTCACAACGCCATGACGCCTACCGCGAAGCGCTCGCCTGGTTATACGACCGGGGGCTGAGCTACTACTGCACCTGTACCCGTGCGCGGATCCAGAGCATTGGCGGAATATATGATGGTCATTGCCGTGAGTTACATCACGGGCCGGAACAGGCGGCGGTGCGGATTAAACAGCGGCATCCTGTCACCCGTTTTCACGATCGGCTGCGCGGAGACATTCAGGCTGACGAGCGACTGGCGAGAGAGGATTTTATTATCCATCGCCGTGATGGGCTGTTCGCCTATAACCTGGCGGTGGTGGTGGATGACCATTTTCAGGGGGTCAGCGAAATCGTGCGCGGCGCCGATTTGATCGAACCGACGGTGCGACAAATTTCACTGTACCAGCAGTTCGGCTGGACGCCTCCCGACTATATTCATCTACCGCTGGCGCTCAATGAACAAGGCGCTAAACTTTCCAAACAGAATCATGCCCCTGCCTTGCCGCACGGCGATCCACGCCCTGTTCTAATCGACGCGCTACGCTTTCTCGGGCAACAGAGCGATTTGCCGTGGCAGGAGATGTTCGTCGATGAGATCCTGGCATCCGCCGTGGCAAACTGGACGCTTTCGACGATACCTGAATCGGCGATTGTAAATCCGGCATTCTCAAATACGTCGTGCTGAGCTATGATTAGCCGCTATTTTTACACAGCCAACGATTTGAACTGAATTCTGAATATTGTTTGACACTACCGAGGTGCACTATTTTTACCCGAGTCGCTAATTTTTGCCGCAAGGTGCTAAGCCGCGAGGAGAGCGAGGCCGAAATTGCCGTCGCCCGTCCGCGTATGACGGTCATCCCGCGCGAGCAGCACGCTATTTCACGCAAAGATATCAGTGAAAATGCCCTGAAGGTAATGTACAGGCTGAATAAAGCGGGATATGAAGCCTGGCTGGTTGGCGGTGGCGTCCGCGACCTTCTGCTCGGCAAAAAACCGAAAGATTTTGACGTCACAACCAATGCGACGCCGGACCAGGTGCGCAAGCTGTTCCGCAATTGCCGTCTTGTTGGCCGCCGTTTCCGTCTGGCGCACGTTATGTTTGGCCCTGAAATTATTGAAGTCGCCACCTTTCGAGGTCACCACGAAGGCAGCGAAAGCGACCGCACCACGTCCCAGCGCGGACAAAACGGCATGCTGCTGCGCGACAACATTTTCGGCTCCATCGAAGAAGACGCCCAGCGCCGTGACTTCACCATTAACAGCCTTTATTACAGCGTCGCCGATTTCACCGTTCGCGACTATGTCGGCGGCATGCAGGATCTGGAAGATGGCGTGATTCGCCTGATCGGCAATCCGGAAACCCGCTATCGCGAAGATCCGGTGCGGATGCTGCGCGCCGTGCGTTTCGCAGCCAAGCTCGATATGAAGATCAGCCCGGAAACGGCAGAGCCGATCCCGCGCCTGGCCACGCTGCTCAACGATATCCCGCCTGCGCGTCTGTTTGAAGAGGCGCTGAAGCTGCTACAGGCGGGCTACGGCTATGAAACTTATAAAAAGCTGCGCGAATACAGCCTGTTCCAGCCATTGTTCCCGACCATTACGCGCTATTTCACCGAGAATGGCGACAGCGCAATGGAACGTATCATCGCGCAGGTACTGAAAAATACCGATAACCGCATTCATAACGATATGCGCGTTAACCCGGCCTTCCTGTTTGCCGCGATGTTCTGGTATCCGCTGCTGGAAATGGCGCAGAAAATCGCCCAGGAAAGCGGTCTGGCCTACTATGACGCGTTTGCGCTGGCAATGAATGAAGTGCTCGATGAAGCCTGCCGTTCGTTGGCAATCCCGAAACGCCTCACGTCGCTGACTCGCGATATCTGGCAGCTACAGCTGCGCATGTCCCGTCGTCAGGGTAAACGCGCGTGGAAGCTGATGGAGCATCCGAAATTCCGCGCCGCATATGATTTACTCGCTCTGCGTGCTGAAGTGGAAAACAATGCCGAACTGCAGCGTCTGGCGCAGTGGTGGGGAGAATTCCAGGTTTCTGCGCCACCCGAGCAGAAAGGCATGCTGAACGAGCTGGATGAAGATCCATCGCCGCGCCGTCGTCACCGTCGTCCGCGCAAGCGTGCGCCGCGTCGTGAAGGAACGGCATGACCTTCGTTTATATCGCACTGGGCAGTAATCTGGCCTCTCCTCTGGAGCAGGTCAATGCTGCCGTCAACGCGATAGGCGAGATCCCCGAAAGCCAGATTGTCGCCATCTCTTCTTTTTATCGAACCCCGCCGCTGGGCCCGCAGGATCAGCCCGATTACCTGAACGCCGCCGTGGCGCTGGAAACAACGCTCGAACCAGAAGCCCTGCTCGACCACACCCAGCGCATCGAACTCCAGCAGGGCCGGGTACGCAAGGCCGAACGCTGGGGACCGCGCACGTTAGACCTGGATATCATGCTGTTTGGCGATCGCGTCATCAACAGCGAACGCCTGACCGTGCCGCATTACGATATGAAAAATCGCGGTTTTATGCTCTGGCCGCTGTTCGAAATCGCCCCTGACCTGCACTTCCCTGACGGTACCTCACTGCAACAGAGACTCACTCATCTTGGTGCAGAAAAACCCGCACACTGGTAATGGCCCTCACCTCATTTCCTGTTTATTGCTTTCGCGCAAACAGTTGCTTAAAACAATTGCCCCCCTGAATGTGACTGTTAGAATGCCGGTAAATATGACGTTCACCATCAGGAAATGTTATGAAACCGACCACCCTCTCGCTGTTGCAGAAGTGCAAACAAGAGAAAAAACGCTTCGCCACCATTACTGCTTATGACTACAGTTTCGCCAGACTGTTTGCCGACGAAGGGATCAATGTGATGCTGGTCGGGGATTCCCTGGGGATGACAGTACAGGGGCATGACTCCACCCTGCCGGTGACGGTTGAGGATATCGCTTACCACACGCAGGCGGTGCGTCGCGGCGCGCCGAATTGCCTGCTGCTCGCCGATCTGCCGTTTATGGCTTACGCGACGCCGGAACAGGCCTTTGAAAATTCGGCCACCGTCATGCGCGCGGGCGCGAACATGGTCAAGATTGAAGGTGGTGCATGGCTGGTGGAGACCGTGAAAATGCTCACCGAGCGCGCGGTCCCCGTCTGCGGACACCTGGGCCTGACGCCACAGTCGGTCAATATTTTCGGCGGCTATAAAATTCAGGGCCGTGGCGATGCCGGACAGGTTTTGCTGGACGATGCCCTGGCGCTGGAAGCCGCAGGCGCGCAGCTCATCGTGCTGGAATGCGTTCCGGTTGAACTGGCCAAACGCGTGACGGAGGCACTCTCCATTCCGGTTATCGGTATCGGTGCCGGCAACGTGACCGACGGACAAATTTTAGTCATGCACGACGCCTTTGGCATCACCGGCGGCCATATTCCGAAATTTGCCAAAAATTTCCTTACGCAAGCAGGCGACATGCGCGCCGCGGTACGGCAGTATATTGCCGAGGTTGAGTCCGGCGTCTATCCGGGCGAAGAACACAGTTTCCATTAAGGAGTCTTGTTGTGCTGATTATTGAAACCCTGCCGCTGCTGCGCCAGCATATCCGCAGAGCCCGTCAGGAAGGGAAGCGCATTGCGCTGGTGCCGACGATGGGCAACCTGCATGATGGTCACATGAAGCTGGTGGATGAAGCCAAAGCCCGTGCGGACATCGTGGTGGTGAGTATTTTCGTCAACCCAATGCAGTTTGACCGTCCGGACGATCTGGTGCGCTACCCCCGCACGCTGCAGGAAGACTGCGAAAAACTGAACAAGCGTAAGGTGGATTTCGTCTTTGCTCCCGCACCGGACCAAATCTATCCTCAGGGCACCGACGGGCAGACCTACGTGGATGTCCCCGGCCTTTCGACGATGCTGGAAGGCGCCAGCCGCCCGGGCCATTTCCGTGGGGTTTCAACCATCGTCAGCAAGTTGTTCAATCTGGTACAACCGGACGTCGCCTGCTTTGGCGAGAAAGACTTCCAGCAACTGGCGCTGATCCGCAAAATGGTTGCCGACATGGGCTACGACATCGAGATCGTCGGCGTGCCGATTATTCGCGCCAAAGACGGTTTAGCCCTGAGTTCGCGTAACGGTTATCTGACGGCCGAACAACGCAAAATCGCCCCAGGTTTGTACAAAGTGATGGGCCGCATCGCGGAGAAACTGCAGGCCGGCGAGCGTGAACTGGAAGAGATTATTGCCATCGCTGAACAGGAGCTGACGGAAAAAGGCTTCCGCCCCGATGACATTCAGATCCGCGATGCTGACACGCTGCTTGAGCTAACCGAAAGCAGCCAGCGTGCGGTGATTCTGGTTGCCGCATGGCTTGGCCAGGCACGGTTAATTGACAATCAGACGGTTGCATTAACCCAGTAGACAGGGGTTAAAAATCGGGCAATACTGCCTGAGAAATTTCTCAAAGCAGGTTTCGACCTGCTTCGTTATCGATACGAGTTTAAGGTAGACGTTATGATTCGCACTATGCTGCAGGGCAAACTCCACCGCGTGAAAGTAACTCAGGCGGACCTGCACTATGAAGGTTCCTGCGCCATCGATCAGGATTTTCTGGATGCCGCCGGGATCCTTGAAAATGAAGCCATCGATATCTGGAACGTGAGCAACGGTAAACGCTTTTCCACCTATGCGATTGCCGCCGAGCGCGGTTCCAGAATCATCTCCGTCAACGGCGCAGCGGCACACTGTGCCAGCGTGGGCGACATTGTGATCATCGCCAGCTTCGTGACCATGTCTGACGAAGAAGCGCGCCGCTGGCAGCCAAAGGTCGCTTACTTCGAAGGCGACAATGAAATGAAACGCACCGCGAAAGCCATTCCGGTTCAGGTTGCGTAAGCGAACTACCCCTGCGGCTGATTGCTAATCAGCCGCGACATCGTCTCCAGCGAATCCGTTCTTAAGATATACAGGCGTTTCAGTAAAAACGGATTATCCCCCGGCTTCACCTTCCCTTTCATCGTAGTCACCGCCAGGTGAAATCCAGCCTCTTCCGCGGCTTTTACAGCCGTCGCGTTATAACCGCCAAACGGATACGAAAGATAAAGGACATGGGGATTAAACGGGGCCAGCGCACGCCGGGAGCGTGCAAAATCAAACAGAATATTGTGATGGCTGCGGCTGAGCAGGATTGGCCGGTGATAGCCGTCGACCCGATGTAAAAAGTGCGTATGGGACTGAAAGTCAAACACGTCGCGGATACCATTAAGCTCTGAAATGCTCATGAACTGCAGCGATTTGGGGTCCCATTTTTGTGGGCGAACTTTAATTCGCGACGAAATAATAAACGCCGTGGCCTTCATCCCATACTGCTTCAGCACCGGATAAGCATAACGACTCACTGACTTCAGGCCGTCATCAAAGGTAATCACCACCGCTCGCGCGGGCAGATTCATATTGTTACGCACATAGCCTTCCAGTTGCGCCATCGTCAGCGTACGGTATCCGCGATCGCGCAGCCAGGTCATCTGGTTGCTGAAGGCGCGAACTGACGTGGTGGTGGAGGTATGACGAAAACGGGTGTTCTCTTCATCGCGCAGAATATGGTGATAGGTCAGCACCGGCAATCCACGGTCTTCCTGGGCATCGAGGGCACTTATCCAGGCCAGCCGGTCGCCAATGCGAATCTGATACCAGGTTTGATTCAGCCGGTCTTTCAGTTTACTGATGATGGGATAACGCAGGTTATCCGCCAGTACGCCAAACGGCGCACTACCAATATTCGGTGCGTTATAAACGGGAGTGGCTTGCCAGGTGATCAGATTCTGATTGCTGAGCGGTTTATTAAGATCGCCGAGGCTGTCCTCAACGCGTTGTTTACCCTGCACCGGTTCCAGATGGCCTTTGTCAATAAACCCGGTACCGAAGCCGAATTTGAATTCGTAATAATCCGCCGCGACCGGAATGACAGAAATAATCTGTCCGGCGCGAATATTTCCCACGGTCACCATGTCATCGCCTATTTGCGCCCAAATAGCCGCATCTTCAGTGGTTTGCATATAGCGAGCAGGCAACGCCGCACTGACGACTGTAGAGAGGGACAGCAGCAGCAGAAACAGATATTTCATCATTAACCATAACCGGGGCAAGAAACAACGCAGCGATTGTATCAATTCACCTCATTAATAAGAATGATCAATACTCATACAAATCGTGCAGCAGAACAAAGGGAGGATTTTTCTGTTGCTGATGCCAAAGACTGGTCACCTCTGGCCCACCAAGAGCAACTATCTGGTCGCGAAACGCCTGACTACTCATGGATTCTCGTGTTGGGAGCATTTGCTCCAGCAACGTTACAGAAATGCCGGAAATGACTTCACACTGCGGATGTTTATGGCTCAGCAGTGAAGCCACGCGATACGGCGCCGCACCGGGCTGGTCGGTCAGAAAGATGACGCCATCACCGGAATCCGTAGCATGCAATGCGTCGCACATCATCCGACTCAGCATGTTCGCGCTCAATCCACGCCAAAAATTCACCGCCCGGCATTGCGCCAGTGGGCCGTGTTTTTTTTCCAGAAGGCTCAGCAGTTCCTCAGCCTTATCGTCATGACAGGTTATGACCCAGCCTAGCATTTCTCACCTCATTAGCAGGCAAGTAGTTTATCAGAGTGACAAATGGAGAATGATGACAATGGTCAACAATCACCCTCTCCTCACCGGGAGGAGAGGATGAAAACGGTCAGCTACGCAACCCGCGACCGCGCTGGATTAAAGACCAGCACAGCAGATAAAACACCACAATAAAGACCACCAGCACGCCAAACGTAGTCACTAACGGCACATCGTGAATGCCGAGGAAGCCGTAGCGGAAACCGCTAATCATATAGACGATTGGGTTCAGTTGCGATAAGCCCTGCCAGAACGGCGGCAGCAGCGTCAGGGAGTAAAACACCCCACCGAGATAGGTCAGCGGCGTCAGGACAAACGTCGGGATCAGGCTGATGTCATCAAAGGTTTTCGCAAATACGGCGTTCAACAGCCCCGCCAGCGAAAACAGAATCGCCGTCAGAACCAGCGTCAGCGCCACAAACAGCCACGAATGCACCTGGAACGGAACAAAGAACAGGGAAATCGCCGTCACCAGCACCCCAACGCACAGTCCGCGCGCCACTCCGCCGCCGACAAAACCGGCGATAATCACGTGTGTCGGTACCGGCGCAACCAGCAGCTCTTCAATGTTGCGCTGGAATTTGGCGCTAAAGAATGACGACGCCACGTTCGCATACGCGTTGGTGATGACCGCCATCATGATTAGACCCGGCACGATAAACTGCATATAGCTGAAACCGTGCATCTCGCCAATGCGGGAACCAATCAGGTTACCGAAGATAATAAAATAGAGCGTCATGGTGATGACGGGCGGCACGAGCGTCTGGATCCAGATCCGCATAAAGCGGTTAATTTCTTTCGCCCAGATGCTTTTCAGCGCGACCCAGTAAAGCTGCATCATGCGCGATCTCCTTGTTTTTCATGAACCAGTGACACAAACAACTCTTCAAGGCGGTTCGCTTTGTTACGCATACTCAATACCTGAATGCCCTGCGCGCTGAGCTGGCTGAACACGCTGTTAATTCCCTGCTCACGCAACACTTCCACTTCCAGCGTTGAGGTATCCACCAGCCGATAGTGATAGCCCTCCAACTGCGGCAACGGACTTTTCGCTGCCAGATCGAGAATGAAGGTTTCGGACTTGAGCTTAGAGAGCAGGTTCTTCATCGAGGTGTTTTCAACCAGCTCGCCGTGCTGAATAATCCCGATGTTGCGGCAGAGCATTTCTGCCTCTTCCAGATAGTGAGTGGTCAGAATGATCGTGGTGCCTTTATCGTTTAAATCCTTCAAAAACCCCCACATTGAGCGGCGAAGTTCAATATCGACACCCGCTGTCGGTTCATCGAGAATCAGTAGCTTCGGTTCGTGCATCAGCGCGCGGGCGATCATCAGACGGCGCTTCATCCCGCCGGATAACATCCGCGCACGTTCGTTGCGTTTTTCCCACAGATCGAGCTGTTTTAAATACTTTTCGCTGCGCTCAACCGCCTCTTTTCGCTCCACGCCGTAGTAGCCCGCCTGATTGACCACAATCTGCTGTACGGTCTCAAACGGGTTGAAGTTAAATTCCTGTGGCACCAGCCCGAGTTGACGTTTGGCGTTGACGACATCTTTTTCGAGATCGTAACCAAAGACGCTGACGCGCCCGGACGATTTATTCACCAGCGAGCTGATGATACCGATAGTGGTCGACTTGCCTGCCCCGTTCGGCCCCAGAAGCGCGTAAAAATCTCCCGCTTCGACCTGTAAATCTATCCCGCGCAGTGCCTGAACACCGCCAGGATAGGTTTTTTTAAGTTGTTGAAGTTCCAGTGCAATGGTCATAAATTTTTACTTACCTTACGTACTTACACTTTATATGTGGTTTAAATAATCCCGGAGTTGCCCTATATTAGCCCAACGCACTTATTTGGTTACAGGTCGTTAACCTCCATGAAAGACATAGATACACTCATCAGCAACAATGCACTATGGTCAAAAATGCTGGTGGAAGAGGATTCCGGATTTTTTGAGAAACTGGCGCAAGCGCAAAAACCGCGCTTTCTATGGATTGGATGTTCCGACAGTCGCGTTCCCGCAGAACGTTTAACCGGTCTTGAACCGGGCGAATTATTTGTCCACCGTAATGTGGCCAACCTGGTCATCCACACCGACCTCAACTGCCTCTCTGTTGTTCAGTATGCCGTTGATGTCCTCGAAGTTGAACACATTATTATCTGTGGTCACTACGGGTGTGGCGGCGTACAGGCTGCGGTCGATAACCCGGAACTGGGCCTCATCGACAACTGGCTGCTGCATATCCGTGATATCTGGTTCAAACATAGCTCATTGCTGGGTGAAATGCCGCAAGAGCGCCGTATGGACACGCTGTGCGAGCTGAACGTGATGGAACAGGTGTATAACCTGGGCCACTCCACCATCATGCAGTCAGCCTGGAAACGGGGTCAGAAAGTGACCATCCACGGCTGGGCATACGGTATTCACGACGGCCTGCTGCGCGATCTGGAAGTGACCGCGACCAGTCGCGCCACCCTGGAGCAGCGTTATCGTCAGGGCGTGTCTAACCTCAGCCAGAAGCACGTCAATCACAAATAAAAATCCCCGGTCATACACCAGGGATGTATCCAGTCAAAGCCGGGATTTTCCCGGCTTTTTTACGCTTATTCGTCCAGCAACACCACTTTGCCGACATACGGCAGATGACGATAGCGCTGCGCATAATCAATACCGTAGCCCACCACGAACTCATCCGGAATGGAGAACCCGATGAACTCGACCGGAACGTTCACTTCACGGCGGGAGGGTTTATCCAGCAGGGTGCAAATCGCCAGAGATTTCGGTTCACGCAGGCTCAGGATTTCACGCACTTTCGACAGCGTGTTACCGGAGTCGATAATGTCTTCCACAATCAGCACGTCCTTGCCGCGAATGTCTTCATCGAGATCTTTGAGGATCTTGACGTCACGGGTGGTGGACATGCCGCTACCGTAGCTGGAGGCGGTCATAAAATCGACTTCATGAGATACCTGCACTTCACGGCACAGGTCCGCCATAAACATGAATGAGCCACGTAGCAGACCCACCAGCACCATATCACTGCCGCTGTCTTTATAACGCTCAGTAATCTGACGACCCAGTTCAGCGATACGCGCTTTGATCTCCGCTTCGGGGATCATGACTTCTACAGTATGTTTCATATCTCTAACCATATGATTTAAAAACAAATCACTCAATGCCTGCTCTTGATAAGTCAGCATCTAAGCGCAAGGCACGCAGTATACCAGTAAAAGTATTTATTCGCGGCATCTCTTAATAAAGCTCATTTTGTGATGACGATCACACATGTTAAATCCTATAATTAATTGCTACTAAAAAATTAACAAATTGAGATGGTGTATTTTTATGGCAGATAACAACGCACGTTCGCCACGGTTACTCGTGACGCTAACGGCCCTCTTTGCAGCGCTATGCGGGCTTTATCTTTTGATCGGCGGAGGCTGGCTGGTCGCCATTGGCGGCTCCTGGTACTACCCGATTGCGGGACTGGTGATGCTGGGCGTTGCCGTATTGCTCTGGCGCAGCAAACGTTCCGCACTCTGGCTGTACGCCGCCCTGCTCCTCGCCACCCTGATTTGGGGCGTGTGGGAGGTCGGGTTCGACTTTTGGGCGCTGACGCCGCGCAGCGATATTCTGGTCTTCTTCGGCATCTGGCTGATTTTACCGTTCGTCTGGCATCGCCTGATCGTCCCTTCCCGCGGTGCCGTAGCTGCTCTGGTGGTGGCCCTGCTGATCAGCGGCGGGATCCTCACCTGGGCGGGCTTTCATGATCCGCAGGAGATCAACGGCACGCTGAGCGCCGACGCCACACCAGCCGAACCTATCTCCGCCATTTCGGACAACGACTGGCCCGCGTATGGTCGTAATCAGGAAGGCCAGCGCTTCTCGCCGCTCAAACAGATCAACACCGATAACGTTCACAACCTGAAAGAAGCGTGGGTGTTTCGCACCGGTGACCTGAAGCAGCCGAACGATCCGGGTGAAATCACCAATGAAGTGACGCCGATTAAGGTTGGCGATACGCTGTATCTTTGTACCGCCCATCAGCGTCTGTTCGCGCTGGATGCCGCTACCGGTAAAGAGAAGTGGCATTTCGATCCGCAACTCAATACCAACACCAGCTTCCAGCACGTGACCTGCCGTGGCGTGTCGTACCATGAAGCGAAAGCCGATAACGCTTCCCCGGAAGTGGTTGCCGACTGTCCGCGCCGTATCATCCTGCCCGTCAACGACGGTCGTCTGTTTGCGGTGAATGCCGAAACCGGCAAGCTGTGTGAAACCTTTGCCAACAAAGGTATTCTGAATCTGCAGACCAACATGCCGGACACCACGCCGGGTCTGTATGAGCCAACATCGCCGCCAATCATCACCGATAAAACGATTGTGATTGCTGGTTCAGTAACGGATAACTTCTCCACCCGCGAAACCTCGGGCGTGATCCGTGGTTTTGACGTCAATAACGGTAAACTGCTGTGGGCGTTCGATCCGGGTGCGAAAGACCCGAATGCAATCCCTTCCGATGAGCACTCTTTTACCTTTAACTCGCCGAACTCCTGGGCTCCGGCGGCCTACGACGCGAAGCTGGATCTGGTCTATCTGCCGATGGGGGTGACTACGCCGGATATCTGGGGGGGTAACCGTACGCCAGAGCAGGAACGCTACGCCAGCTCGATTGTGGCGCTGAACGCGACCACCGGTAAACTTGCCTGGAGCTATCAGACCGTCCACCACGATCTGTGGGATATGGACATGCCGTCCCAGCCGACGCTGGCGGATATCACCGTCAACGGTGAGAAAGTCCCTGTTATCTACGCGCCAGCGAAAACCGGTAACATCTTTGTCCTCGACCGCCGTAACGGTGAACTGGTCGTTCCGGCACCGGAAAAACCGGTTCCGCAGGGTGCCGCGAAAGGCGATTACGTCAGCAAAACGCAGCCGTTCTCTGAACTGAGTTTCCGCCCGAAAAAAGATCTGACCGGAGCGGATATGTGGGGCGCCACCATGTTCGATCAACTGGTGTGCCGCGTGATGTTCCACCAGATGCGCTATGAGGGCATCTTTACTCCGCCGTCTGAGCAGGGCACGCTGGTGTTCCCGGGTAACCTCGGGATGTTCGAATGGGGTGGTATCTCGGTCGATCCGAACCGTCAGGTGGCGATTGCCAACCCGATGGCGCTGCCGTTCGTCTCGAAGCTGATCCCACGCGGTCCGGGTAATCCGATGGAACAGCCGAAAGATGCAAAAGGCACAGGCACCGAATCCGGCATCCAGCCGCAATATGGCGTGCCGTTTGGCGTCACGCTGAACCCATTCCTGTCGCCGTTTGGTCTGCCATGTAAGCAACCGGCCTGGGGTTATATCTCCGCGCTGGATCTGAAGACCAATGAGGTAGTCTGGAAAAAACGCATTGGCACGCCGCAGGACAGCATGCCGTTCCCGATGCCGGTTCCAGTACCGTTCAATATGGGGATGCCAATGCTGGGCGGTCCTATCTCAACGGCGGGCAACGTGTTGTTTATTGCCGCCACGGCGGATAACTATCTGCGCGCCTATAACATGAGCAACGGTGAGAAACTGTGGCAGGGGCGTCTGCCAGCCGGTGGACAAGCCACACCGATGACCTATGAGGTGAACGGTAAACAGTATGTCGTGATTTCAGCCGGAGGCCACGGCTCGTTTGGTACGAAGATGGGCGATTATATTGTCGCTTACGCCTTGCCTGACGACGCGAAATAAAACCATTCTGTTCTGAGCAGAGACAGCGTGGAAATCCCTCGCTGTCTTTTTTTAACGCAAAACGCCCGCAATACTTGCGGGCGCTTATCGATATTTAGCGATAATGATTAGTCAAACTTAAGCGACATTAATGACGCTTTTGCGACATCCTGATACTGGTCAACTAAATCCTTCGTCATATTAAAGGCAACCTGCACAGCTTTATTATCCTGACTGGTAATCAGCATCAGATTCAGAATTTCGCTATCCGCAGCCTGAGAGCGGAAAGTCACTAGCCATGCCTTATGCCCATCAACCGTAACGGCTTCTGCCTCTGGTTTGTAGTTAGCTAACATTTTCAACATCGCATCTTTCATCATATCCAGCTGCGCCGCAGGCAGTGCGTTGCGACCCGCCGTCACGCCCAGTGAGGCTTTACCTCTCTCGTCGCCATAAATGATCTGTGGACGATTCTCAGACGGGTATTTAATTTTCGCCATTTCCGCCGACATAGGCGTCAGCGTTTGCGGAATTTCGATGCTTAACTTCAGTTCAGGAAAGTGTTTACGCTCCATGTCCATTCCGGCATGAGCAGAAATCGCCACTAACATAGCAAAAGAAGCCGCCACAATTTTACGGAAAATATCCATTTTTCACCTCAGGTTTGATATTCAGATTCCGCGAGTATATCCCGAAAGAGGAATAAAAATACGGCCTTAATCTATTTTCAGAAATTAAGGATGAGAGTGGTATTATTCTTATTACTGATGGATGGCGATTCCGGGAAAACCGACATCGCCATCCGTCGCTTATACCGTAAAGCCTAACATCATGCCGGTATCTTCATGTTCCAGCAGATGACAGTGCGCCATATAGGCATGCTCTTTGGGCGCGATGTGATCAAATTTCACTAACACCTCGCTGACGCTGCCTTCCACCCGAACGGTATCTTTCCAGCCCGCACGATGGGCCGCGGGCGTCTGGCCGTTCTCCGACAGGATGCGGAACTGCGTACCGTGGATATGGAACGGATGCAGCATCATATCGCCCACCCCGGAGATGACCCAGCGTTCATATTGACCTTTGCTGGCCGCGAACATCGGCTTGTTCATATCGAACGCCACGCCGTTTATCTTATTCGCGTTATGGAAATCAAACTGACCGCCGTGGTTCATATGGCCCATGTCGCCATGCTGCATGTTGCCCATATGCCCCTGCATCTGCCCGTGATGCATGCCCGCCATCGCCTGATCGCCATACTTTTTCATCAGCATCTGCATTCCCATCATGTCGAGCATCGGATCCATCGACAGTTGCAGATTACGCACCGTCAGGCCGTCAACCGCAGGTAGCGCAGGCATGGTACTTAGGGTGTCCGGCAGCGTACCGGAGGCATTCACGGCAACTGGCTGAATACGCATGACCGGATGCGGCTTATCAAACGGCGCAATCGCCATCCCCATCTGGCTGACCGGCAGGGTAACCAAATCAAACGGTTTACCGTCACTGACGTCCACCAGTACTTCAAAACGCTCGCCCATCAGCATGGGCAGTTCGTTTACTTTTACCGGTTCCGCCAGCAGCCCGCCGTCGCTGGCAATGACGTACAGTGGACGCTTATCGCTGGCGGCAAAATTGAGTGAACGGGCGTTACAACCGTTAAGCAACCGCAGACGTAACCAGCCGCGCGGCGCAGCATGTTGAGGATAAATGGCGCCATTGGTCAGTAGCGTATCGCCAAACCAGCCTACAGCAGCCGTCATCACATCAAGCTGATAATCAATCTGCCCGGCCGCGTTAAACCGTTTGTCCTGCACGATGACCGGGATATCGTCGATTCCCCACTGCTTCGGGAGCAGCAGCTTATGAATGTCTTCATCCTCAATCAGAACCAGCCCCGCTAAGCCCATCGCCACCTGATGCCCGGTTTTCCCATGCTGATGGGGATGAAACCAGCAGGTCCCCGCTCGCTGATCCGGCGTAAACGTGACGGTACGTTTTCCGCCCGCCGGGATAATCCCCTGCGGCCCGCCATCCACCTCGCCCGGCACCTCCAGCCCATGCCAGTGCAGTGTGGTCTCTTCCTGAAGCTGGTTGTGGATATCCACCGTCACCGCTTTGCCTTTTTGCAGCTTCAGCGCAGGCCCGAGCAGATTGCCGTTATAGCCCCAGGTGGTTGCCGTTTTTCCGGCAAAGGTCGACTGACCCGCTTTCACCATCAGCGAGATCTGGTTACGTGCGTCGGCGGTGAGAAGCTCGGGAATGGGCAACGTGGGACGTTGGGCGGCAAAAACGGTGCGGCTCCAGAGCGGTAAGGCTGACGACAGCCCCAGAGCCACAGAATATTTTAAGAAATCACGACGTTGCATAATTATTTCCTTATTTTGCTGCAGGCGAAATAACGCTAATCTCTGAGCATAGACCCTCCCCTTACGGCAAGGTCAAGCCAGGGATATTACTTAATAGATAATAAAAGTCGTCGCTTCGCCTCCAGTATGCTAACGTTGACTTTCCGTAATGCAGTGGTAGAAGCAATGAAGACGTTTTTCAGAACCGTGTTGTTCGGCAGCCTGATGGCCGTATGCGCAAACAGCTATGCGCTCAGTGAATCTGAAGCCGAAGATATGGCCGATTTGACGGCCGTTTTTGTCTTTCTGAAAAATGACTGCGGCTACCAGAATTTACCCAACGGGCAGATTCGTCGCGCACTGGTCTTCTTTGCTCAGCAAAACCAGTGGGACCTCAGCAATTACGACACCTTCGATATGAAATCCCTCGGCGAAGACAGCTATCGCGATCTCAGCGGTATCGGTATCCCTGTCGCCAAAAAATGCAAAGCGCTGGCGCGCGACTCCCTGAGCCTGCTGGCTTACGTCAAATAACCTCCCGTCCCTGTTGCTGAAACAATGACCGTGCATCAACGGTCATTGTTAGCTATGATGTTGCGCCCTTTTTTTACGGGTGTTAACAAAGGAGGCATCACCCTATGGCCGAAAAACCACAGTGGCATGAAACGCTACACGACCAGTTTGGGCAGTACTTTGCCGTCGATAACGTTCTTTATCACGAGAAGACCGCGCATCAGGATCTCATCATCTTCGAAAACGCCGCCTTTGGTCGCGTAATGGCGCTGGACGGCGTGGTGCAGACCACCGAGCGCGATGAATTTATCTATCATGAGATGATGACGCACGTTCCGTTGATGGCTCACGGTCACGCGAAACACGTACTGATTATCGGCGGTGGCGACGGTGCGATGCTGCGCGAAGTCACCCGGCACAAAAACGTTGAAACCATCACGATGGTGGAAATCGATGCTGGCGTTGTCTCGTTCTGCCGCCAGTATCTGCCCAACCACAACGCCGGTAGCTATGACGATCCGCGCTTTACGCTGGTGATCGACGACGGCGTGAATTACGTCAACCAGACGCAGAACACCTTTGATGTGATCATCTCCGACTGCACCGATCCGATCGGTCCCGGTGAGAGTCTGTTCACCTCGGCATTCTACGAAGGTTGTAAACGCTGCCTGAATCCGGGCGGGATCTTTGTCGCGCAGAACGGCGTCTGCTTCCTGCAACAGGATGAAGCCCTCGACAGCCACCGTAAGCTCAGCCATTACTTCGCCGACGTTGGCTTCTACCAGGCGGCGATCCCCACCTACTACGGCGGCATAATGACTTTTGCGTGGGCGACCGATAACAAAGCGTTGCGCCACCTGTCGACTGAAATCATCCAGGCGCGTTTTCACACCTCCGGCCTTAAGTGTCGCTATTACAACCCGGCAATCCACACGGCAGCGTTTGCCTTACCCCAGTATCTGCAAGACGCGCTGGCGACAGCATCGTCCTAAGGAGAAGATAAGAAATTGAAAAAACTGAAACTGCATGGCTTTAACAACCTGACTAAAAGTCTGAGTTTTTGTATTTACGATATCTGCTATGCCAAAACCGCCGAAGAGCGCGACGGATACATCGCCTATATCGACGAACTCTACAACGCCAACCGTCTGACCGAAATTCTGTCAGAAACCTGCTCTATCATCGGCGCCAATATCCTGAATATTGCCCGTCAGGATTACGAACCTCAGGGTGCCAGCGTCACCATTCTGGTGAGTGAAGAACCTGTCGATCCGCAGTTGATTGATAAAACCGAGCATCCCGGCCCGCTGCCGGAAACGGTGGTCGCCCATCTTGATAAGAGCCATATTTGCGTGCATACCTATCCGGAAAGCCACCCGGAAGGCGGATTATGCACCTTCCGCGCCGATATTGAGGTTTCAACCTGCGGTGTGATTTCTCCCTTGAAGGCGCTGAATTACTTGATCCACCAGCTTGAATCCGACATCGTGACCATCGATTATCGCGTGCGTGGCTTTACCCGTGATATCAACGGGATGAAGCACTTTATCGATCATGAGATTAACTCCATTCAGAACTTTATGTCCGAGGATATGAAGTCGTTGTATGACATGGTGGATGTGAACGTGTATCAGGAAAATATCTTCCATACCAAAATGCTGCTTAAAGAGTTCGACCTTAAGCACTACATGTTCCACACCCGACCAGAAGACTTGACCGACGCAGAGCGTAAAGAGATTACCGCTGCGCTGTGGAAAGAGATGCGAGAGATTTACTACGGGCGCAATATCCCGAGCGTGTAAGAAAAATGCTCAGGCACTCTGCGGAGTGCCTGAGCCGAATCCGAGACTATTCATTTCCCCATCGATTCAGGAATTCTGCGATATCATCGATGCGTTGCGCGTCAATGCCAGCGTCGACCGCCATCTCCTGCTGCGCTTCTTCGCTGATCTCTTCGTTATTTGTTAAGCGAGCAATCAGTAGCTGGAAATAGCGAGCAAGAGGATCACGCTCCGACGCGTTAACCGGTTCTGCGGATTCCGTCGAATACTCATCCACAATGTCATAATATTTCAGTGGTATTTCATTACCCATCACTCATCTCCTGGGGTTATCCCAACGTTAATTACTCAGGCTGTACCAGCGTCAGGGCGACGGATTGCGCTTTCAGTTCGGCCTGTACGGCTTGCGGTAAATTAACATCGGTAATGACGTCGGTAAAGCGACTGAGAGAAGCCACATTAAATAGCGAATGCGCGCCGTATTTGCTGCTGTCGGCCAGTAGCACTTTTCGTTGCGCATTGGCGATAATTTCCTGCTTCAGTCCCGCTTTGTCCTCAGTCGGCGTGGTCACGCCCTTTTCCATACTCCAGGTATTACAGCTCATAAACGCGATATCAGGATAGACGCTGCGCAGCATTTTGCGGCCAAACTCGCCGATGCATGACTGGCTGCTGTCATCAATTCGCCCACCGACAATAGTCACCTCTATCTGGCGAAACTCGGATAAAAACAGGGCGATGTGCAGATCAACGGTAATGACTCTGAGGGGAAGATGAGTTAAACATTTTGCCAGCTCCAGCATCGTGGTTCCGGCATCAAGCACCACGGCATCGCCCGCATGCACCATCGAGGCCGCATAACGCGCAATCGCCCGTTTTTCGGCGGGCGATCGCAGTTGCTTCTCGTTGGTGGTCGGTTGCACTGCTTCAAAACGCCGTAACGCCACACCGCCGTGGCTGCGACTGATCACCCCCTGTTCATCCAGTTTGATCAGATCGCGGCGGATCGTTGCCGGAGAGGCCTCAACGGCATCCACCAGTTGTTCCACGGTCACCAGCGTATGATTTTTCAAATACGCCACAATCTGATCCAGACGGTGTTGTCCTTTCATAACAGGAAATTATGCCAGTTGCATTGCCAGTTTAATCGATACGGCCATGCTCTCAGATTTTGCTTTTCCCGTCCAGGCGATATCAAATGCCGTCCCGTGATCGGCAGAGGTGCGAATAAACGGCAAACCGGCAGTGATGTTGACGCCGTCATAGAACCCCAGCAGCTTCAGCGGGATATGGCCCTGATCGTGGTACATCGCCACCACCATGTCATAGTGACCTTCATACGCCTGCAAAAATACAGTGTCCGGCGGGCATGGGCCGTAAACATCCATCCCCTTTGCCTTCATGTTCTCAATCGCCGGACCGACGATGCGAATCTCCTCATCGCCAAACAGCCCGTTCTCACCAGCATGTGGATTCACCCCCGCCACGGCTATACGCGGCTGCGCATAACCCACACGCTTCAGGAAGGTATCGGCGATACTAATAACAGTCTCCACGCGCTGACCGTTCAGGGTATCGAGGAACTTACGCAGGGCGATATGGGTAGAAACGTGAATGACTTTCAGCTTATCGGTGTAAAGCACCATCGCGTAGTCGCGGCTTTCCGTCAGCGTCGCCAGCAGCTCGGTGTGTCCGGGGAAATGGTGCCCGCCAAGATGCAGGGCTTCTTTGTTCAACGGCGCAGTGGCGATAGCATGAACGTCGCCTTTCATCGCCAGTTCCGTTGCCCGTTTTACGCAGCGATAAGCCAGATCGCCTGCCTGAGCCTGCACTTTACCCGGCTCCAGCGCGTCCGGGTCCACCAGCGGTTCATCAATAACATGAATCACACCAGGCGCGAAGCGGGCGTCCGCCACCTGCGTAATGGCGCGAAACGTCACGCCCTCCGCCAGACCGTTGGCCTGTAACCGCTTCAGGGTTTGCAGGCATCCCACTACCACCAGCGGCGCGCCGTTAAGTTCATCTTCACTGAGCGCTTTAACAATAATTTCCGGGCCGATCCCCGCAGGATCGCCCATCGTAATCGCGACGGTTTTAGTTACCACTGTACATCTCCTCAATAAAATAAAGCGCATCACAAAGGGTACTGTCGGAGCCGAATCCTCCTGCTTTGGTGATCACCGGCAGATCGTCAATCTCGCTGTTCACGAACGTTCCGCACGGAATGCACGGCGCTACCTCGCTCTGAATGCGATAGCCTTCCGCCCCCAGCGCACTGGCAACGGCTGTCGCAACATCCCCTCCGGTCAGGAACAGGCCGCCAATACGCGCCTGCTCAATAATGCGTAACGTGATGTTTCCAAGACGCTGGCTTAACCGTTCGCCAAGCGCCTGACGGCTCATCCCGACGCTGGCACACAGCGTGTCGATCATCTGTCGGTCGTCCGCACTACGACTGGTACGTAAAATCGTATGGTGGTGACGGCTCAGTAACGCGCAGGCCTGCTCCACCACCGACGCGATTTCCTGTTCGAAACCGGCAGAGGCCAGTCGTGAGGCATCGATATCGACAACCTTTGCCCGGTCCTGACACAGCGCCTTGTCTACCTGACGTCGCGTGGCTTCACTCATCGAACCCGCGACGACCAGCACCGGCAACGCTTGCTTTTCCTGCATAAACAGGCGGACCGGCAGGGCATTGGCGAGACCAGCCGCGCCGACCAGTAACGGCAGCGTCTCCTGCTCACAGATTGCATGCGCAATCAGCGACAAATCACGGTCCTCAACGGCATCCACCACCACCACGCACTCGCCTTCAGCAGCGAAAGCGGCTAACAGCGCGCTCAGTCGTCCGCGACGGACATCGTCGAGCGACACTTCATGCACCGGAATGTCACTTTGCAACGAGACCAGTTCCGCAATGCGCGAAGAGATAATCGGCGTTTTGGGATCGCTGGCAAATTCGGTCTCCAGTAATGGCGTTCCGTTGACCAGGCACAGTCCATCGCGTGTTGTGCGCCCTGCGGCGGGGATCGCCGCCGCAATCACGGCCAGCGTCCGGTTAGCGGCGCGCATCGCCGCCGTCACCTCGGCGCCGACGTTGCCACGAAACGTAGAATCAATTTTTTTATACACCAGCGGCGCTGTTACCCCTTCACACCAGGGGGCTAACGCTTGTTGTACCGCCTGCGCGGCTTGCGCCGACGGGATTGCCCGGCTCTCTGTGTTGATCACCAGCACATCAGCACGACGGGAAGGCTTCTGCGTCGGGGTGAGCATTACCTCTGTGCGTGCGCCTTTTTTCGCCAGTTGCACGCCGGTATCGTTAGAGCCCGTAAAATCATCGGCAATGACGATCATTTTCATGCTTTATTCTCCTGAGTAACCTGACGAGCCTGTTTTTTGGCAACCCACGAGGTCAGGATCGGCGTCAGGATCGCGGTGGTGATCACGGAGGCGGCAATCAATGGCGCGGCAGCAGCAGCGACTTCCGCCAGCGAAGGGTCAGCCTGGGCTATCGCCAGCGGCGTTGCAACGGCATTACCGGCGGTACTGGAGGCCGCCGCTCCGGCAATCCCGGTACCGCCCACCAGACGGTCTGCGCGGATGTTAAAGAAGCCGCCGACGAACGTGGTTAACACCCCCAGCAGGATGCCCGCCAGACCGCCCTGCAATAGCATTTCGAGGTTGATGCCAGCCCCCAGCGCAAAGGCGAAGAACGGGATCAACAGCGGTCCGCCTTTGGTCAGGAAGTCACGCATGTTGTGATCGAGGTTACCGAGGATCATGCCAACCACCAGCGGGACCAGGACCGCCACCAGTGCCATGATCGGAATGTTGGCCATTCCCGCAGCACCCAGCGCAATCATGGTAAAGAATGGACCGTCATTAAGAGACAGAATAGAGATTGCGCCGACGTCACGCTCGTTACCGAACTCGCCGACTAATGCCGCGTACAGCCCCCCATTCGAGTTACTCATGGCAGCAATAATCGCCAATCCGCTTAAGCCAAAGATCCCTTCAGTCCCGAACAGGTGCTCAACGCCAAGACCGAGCGCAATGGCGATCAGCAGTTTGGTCAGGGTAATCGTACCGCCCTGCAATAAAGCCTGAGGTGCCGCCTTCACGCTGATCCCTGCGCCCATGCACAACAGGAATGCACCGATTAGCGGCGCGGCGCCGTTTTTAAACAGCGCGGTAGTAAATCCGCCGATCTCCAGCGCCTGCGGGGCAAAGGTATTGATAATGGCACCGATAACCAATGGCACGACCATCATGCCGCCGGGTACGCGTTCTATTGCCTTCTTGATGTTCATGGTCTTCCCGCCTGTTGTTGTGTTGTGATTAAATAAAATCACAACGATTATATTTAATCAATTTTAGATCACAAATGGGCCAGATCACAGTTTTAAAATGATTAATAAAAATCAAACAATCATTTTTCGGTAAAAAAAAACCGGACGCAGACGCCCGGCTCCACTGATGATTGAAATTATTCAGGATTGACGCAGAAATTCCCGATAGGCGTTTACCACCTGCAGGAAATCCTCGACGCCGCACAGCGACAGGCTTTCTTCATCGTAGTAATTCATCCCTTCTTCCATTTCGTCGCCGGTAAACTCCAACTGGTTGGCGCGGATCATCACCTCTTCGCCGTCCATCCAGAGCGTATATTCATGCCCCGCCCGTTGCCAGGAACGTTCGCTGCCTTTTACCGCGTTAGCCGCCTGTTCCACTTCGTCCAGCAGGGCCAGGTTTTCTTTCACTTCTTCATTAAACCAGTGCCCGACCACTTCGTGACCCATGGACATGCGCACCAAAACCCGACCGGTAACATCGCGCAGAAATTCGTAATCCATAATGTAGTCCTCTGCTCCCGGCAATGCGCCATTACCGCATTGCGCCTTGTCTTAATTATCGCAGCCTGGACGCAGAAAAAAAGCGGATCGCGTATAAGGAATGGAAATAAAAATGCCCGGAGAAGCACGCTTCACCGGGCATTGATGCGTTTTTACGCGAAAGGCGTTAGCGCATTACACGGCGGTCTGGAAAATCACACCGTCCGCTTTCTCAGTGTATTGAGAGAGCTGGTCAAAGTTCAGATAGCGGTAGGTGTCTACAGCGGTTTTATCCACCTGCGCCACATAGGTCTGGTACTCTTCCGGCGTCGGCAATTTACCGATCAGTGCCGCAACCGCCGCCAGCTCCGCAGACGCCAGGTAGACGTTCGCACCGGTACCTAAACGGTTCGGGAAGTTACGCGTAGAAGTCGATACCACCGTCGCGCCGTCTGCGACACGCGCCTGGTTACCCATGCACAGTGAACAGCCCGGGATTTCAATACGCGCACCGCTCTTACCAAAGACGCTGTAGTAGCCCTCTTCGGTCAGCTGTGCCGCATCCATACGGGTTGGCGGCGCCACCCACAGACGCGTCGGCAACTGGCCTTTGTGCGCATCCAGCAGCTTGCCGGCCGCACGGAAGTGACCAATGTTGGTCATGCAGGAACCAATGAACACTTCGTCGATTTTATCGCCCTGAACATCAGAGAGCAGACGCGCATCGTCCGGATCGTTCGGTGCACAAAGGATAGGCTCTTTGATATCCGCCAGATCGATGTCGATCACCGCCGCGTACTCTGCGTCAGCATCGGCTTCCAGCAGTTGCGGATCGGCCAGCCATTTTTCCATCCCCTGAATACGACGTTCCAGCGTACGACGGTCGCCGTAGCCTTCTGCGATCATCCACTTCAGCAGAACGATGTTGGAGGTCAGGTATTCCACGATCGGCTCTTTGTTCAGCTTGATGGTGCAACCTGCCGCAGAACGCTCGGCGGACGCATCGGTCAGCTCAAACGCCTGCTCGACTTTCAGATCCGGCAAACCTTCGATTTCGAGAATACGGCCAGAGAAGATGTTCTTCTTGCCTTTCTTCTCAACGGTCAGCAGACCCTGTTTGATCGCATACAGCGGAATGGCGTGTACCAGATCGCGCAGGGTAATACCCGGCTGCATTTTGCCTTTGAAGCGCACCAGCACCGATTCCGGCATATCCAGCGGCATCACGCCGGTCGCCGCAGCAAACGCCACCAGGCCCGAGCCCGCCGGGAAGGAGATACCAATCGGGAAACGGGTATGGGAGTCACCACCCGTACCGACGGTATCCGGCAACAGCATACGGTTCAGCCAGGAGTGGATCACGCCATCACCCGGACGCAGCGAAACACCGCCGCGGTTCATAATAAAGTCAGGCAGCGTGTGGTGCGTGGTGACGTCAACCGGCTTCGGATAGGCGGCGGTGTGACAGAAAGACTGCATCACCAGGTCCGCAGAGAAGCCCAGGCACGCCAGGTCCTTCAGTTCGTCACGGGTCATCGGGCCAGTGGTATCCTGAGAACCCACGGAGGTCATCTTCGGCTCGCAGTACGCACCCGGACGGATACCGGCTACGCCGCACGCACGACCCACCATTTTCTGCGCCAGCGAGTAACCACGGCTGCTTTCCGCCACATCTTTCGCCTGACGGAAAACGTCTGAGTGCGGCAGACCCAGCGCTTCACGCGCTTTGGTGGTCAGACCGCGACCGATGATCAGCGGGATACGGCCACCGGCACGCACTTCATCAATCAGCACGTCAGTTTTCAGTTCAAAGCTTGCCAGCAGTTCGCCGGTTTCATGGTTACGTACTTCCCCTTTGAACGGGTAAACGTCAATCACATCACCCATGTTCAGGTTTGACACATCCACTTCGATCGGCAGTGCGCCTGCATCTTCCATGGTGTTGAAGAAGATAGGGGCGATTTTACCGCCGAGGCACAGACCGCCGCCGCGCTTGTTCGGCACGTGCGGAATGTCGTCACCCATGAACCACAGCACGGAGTTGGTGGCGGATTTACGTGAAGAACCGGTCCCGACGACGTCACCGACGTAAGCCAGCGGGTAACCTTTACTCGCCAGGGCTTCGATCTGTTTGATTGGGCCAACGACACCCGGCTGATCCGGCTCAATGCCTTCACGGGCGTTTTTCAGCATCGCTAACGCGTGCAGTGGGATATCCGGACGAGACCACGCATCAGGTGCCGGAGACAGGTCATCGGTATTGGTTTCACCGGTGACTTTGAAAACGGTGACGGTCATTTTTTCAGCCAGCGGCGGACGGCTCAGGAACCATTCGGCCTCCGCCCAGGACTGCATCACCTGCTTCGCATATTCGTTCCCTGCTTTGGCTTTTTCTTCTACGTCATAGAAGTTATCGAACATCAGCAGCGTATGGGAGAGCGCTTTGGCGGCAATCGGCGCCAGTTTTGCATCGTCCAGAGCGTCAATCAGCGGATGAATGTTGTAACCACCCTGCATGGTGCCGAGCAGTTCAATCGCTTTTTCAGGCGTAATCAGTGGGGAAGTCGTTTCGCCTTTCGCGACGGCAGCGAGGAAACTGGCTTTGACATAGGCGGCTTCATCGACGCCCGGGGGAACACGGTTGATCAACAGGTCTAACAGGAATTCTTCTTCGCCCGCAGGCGGTGCTTTCAGCAGCTCGACGAGCGCGGCCATTTGGGTTGCATCTAAGGGTTTGGGCACAATCCCCTCGGCGGCACGTTCTGCTACGTGCTTACGGTATTCTTCTAGCACGACGGTTCTCCTCGCTCTCATTGTCA
>ERZ506952.156-NODE-156-length-55936-cov-6.93202_pt1 | contig 55936 bp, 75 predicted proteins | sample MGYA00512896_ERZ506952 | MGnify/ENA metagenome assembly ERZ506952 | reverse complement strand
GCTCTTCCGATCTGGTTATCCGGGTTTTTTCGTTATATCCATTAAAAAATGGATTTTAGCGGCTAAAATGATTGACCTGCAAATGCAGTTTAGCTAAACTGTATTTGCGGTGTCATTGAGGCGTCCAGTCAAAGACGTTGAATTTGGAAGTAAATTTTATGACGACTGTTAATAGTAATGACCCGCACGTTGCCAAAACTGGCGATGAAAAAAGTGAAAAAAAACGCCTGACTAATGAGGTATTTGCAAGAGTTACCCGAAGCCTGAATGTTGGTAAGCAAACGCTTGATATCGCTTACGGCGTACTGGTTGAAGGGAGGCCGCAGAAATATTTTGTTGAAACGCTGGATATTTCTCGCGGGGCTGTTTCTCAGGCAGTTAACAGAGTGTGGGATGCCTATAAACAAGAAGTACCTGACGGCTTTGTGCGTATTGAAGTAGTGTTACCGGAGCGGCAGGCTTTCATTGTTAAAAAGTGGGCTGACGAGGCAAAACGTAAACAGGAAGAATAGCGATGGCTATGAAAGTATTGGTTACAGCAAATCAAAAAGGTGGTGTTGGCAAGACTTCCACCCTGGTTCATCTGGCATTTGATTTTTCAGAACGAGGCAAGCGGGTTGCTGTAATCGATATGGATACCCAGGGCAACGCCTCTTTTACCCTGAAACAGTTCTCGTCCGGCATTAAAGCGAATGAAATGTGGGGCGAGATCGAGCCAACTCGCTTTACCCAAATGCCTGAGAGCGAAATTTCTCTCATTGAGTCAGATATTCAGCTGGCAAACGTAGAAAAATTAAATCTGCCGGAAATGGTGAAGCAGTTCCGCCATAACCTGCAGCAGCTGGCCGACAGTGGCTTTGACGTCTGCCTGATTGATACTGCGCCTACGGTTAACAATGCGCTTATCGTTGCGCTGGCGAGCGCTGATTTTGTGGTATGCCCTATTGAGCTTGAGGTGTACTCCATTCAGGGTATTAAAAAAATGCTGACCACCTTCACCCAGGTGAAACGCAAAATGAACAGCAAGCTGGAATTTATTGGTATGGTTCCAAGTAAGGTAGATGGCCGCAATCCTCGCCATGTAAACCACCTGCAGGAGCTGCAGACGGCCTACCCTACGTTAATGGTTCCTGTGTCTGTCGGGTTGCGAAGCAGCATTGCTGATGCACTGGCTTCACATGTCCCTGTCTGGAAAATCAAGAAGACAGCAGCACGTAAAGCCAGCCAGGAAATGAGAGCACTGGCCGATCATGTTTTTACTAAGATGGAGATTGCATAATGACTAAAAAAAATTCTTCCGGCCTTGGCCTTGATACCGTTGGTGATCTCTCCGACTTTCTTGATGCGTCTGCAGGTGCTGAGGGTAAACCACTGATGCTGGACGTTGACGCGATTGATCCCGATCCTGAACAGCCGCGTAAGCAGGACAACCCAGGATTCTCAGAGGAATCCATTAAGGAGCTGGCTGATACCATTAAAGCGCGTGGTGTGAAAATGCCTGTCTCCGTTCGCGAGAACCCGGAGCAAGCGGGGCGCTATATCATTAACCATGGAGAACGTCGCTGGCGAGCCAGTAAAGTGGCCGGGAAGAAACAAATTCCCGCTTTTATCGATAATGACTATAGTGACGATGATCAGGTCATTGAGAACATCCAGCGTAATGACCTGACGGCGCGTGAAATTGCCGTACACATTGGCCGCAAACTGGCTGAGGGAGTATCAAAATCTCAGATTGCTAAAAGGCTTGGCAAGTCGCCAGCGTTCGTAACCCAACACGCCGCGTTGCTGGACCTGCCGGATTGTATAGCAGATGCTTTTAATAAAGGCTCAATCCGTGATGTTACCGTAGTTAATGAGCTGGTAACGGCTTACAAGCAAGACCCGGAAGAAGTTCAAAAACTGCTTGAAGAGAACGAGGGTGAAGACATTACCCGTAGTGCGGTGAAAGTTTTCCGTGAGTTCCTAGACGAAAAAGAATCCAGCAAGCGTGATCCAGACACCATTGACGCCTTCAATGGCCGTACCGATTCCGAAGCCGCCGGGGATGATACGGACGGCCACGATGATAACGATGTGACCGATAAGGTCCGTAAGACGCCAGAAAAGGAAACCGATCCTGATAAATTCAAAAAGGCTATTGTTATCGTTGAGTACATGGGGGAGCAGGGCCGCCTTATCCTGACCAAGCGGCCAAGTGAAGAAGGACTTGCCTGGATTAAGTTTGATTCAACTGGTGTAGAAGAAGAGCTAAATCTCGAAAACGTGAAAATAATTTGCCTTATTGAAGGATAAAAGGTATCAATTTCCGCTCAGAATCCCGCAGTCGCGGGATTTTTTTTTAAGTAATTTGCAGTATTGCATGATTTTAGCGGCTAAAATATTATAATATAGCTAAACAAAAATTAACCGGAGGGGCCATGTCAAACAGTTCAGTCAGGGCAAGAGGATTTGAAAAAGCTGAGGCCAGTCTGAGGCTGGAAGGTATGGACCCTAGCGGAACCCCCCTTTATGAAGGTATCAAACAACGCATCATTGCCGGTGAAATTACTTACGAGCAGGGTAGAGCGGAGATATTCGAATATCATGCTCAACGTGCAAAACAACACCAGGCATGAGCGACAAAAAAGACCCGTATCTGTATCCGGGTACTGATACCCTTATCAACAACGCTGGGATCAGGGATAAAAAACAGCTTGAAGAGTTTGAGCGCGACACAGTAGCGCTTAACTTATCGCAGCTGGAAGAAAGCCCTATCATTGGTCCTTTCGACAAGCAGCGCCTAAAAGAAACTCACAAACGCATTTTTAACGGCATCTATCCGTGGGCCGGTGAATTCCGGGAAAATACCGGGATGATGGTCAAAGAGCGTTTGGGTAATCAGGTGATGTACGCTGATTCAGCCTACATTGAACCGGAGCTGAGTAAACTTTTTCTCTCCATGGAGAAAGAGCAATTCTTTCATGGAATGGACCCCGAAAAATTTTCAGAGCGTCTAGGGCATTATTACGGCGAGTTGGATGCTTTGCATCCATTCAGGGAAGGAAACAGCCGGACGCTGAGACAGTTCACGTCAGACCTGGCATTAAATGCCGGTATGAACCTGGACTGGTCTATGGTGGCAGCAGATGATGATGCAAGGAGAAAACTGTATCTTGCGCGTGACGTGGCCGTTATCAACGCAGATTCATCCATGCTTGCTGACATTATAAAAATAGCAGTCAGCCCTATCCCGACACAGACGGTTGACGATAACACCAGGAGTAACACCGACATGAGCAAACAGCGTGTTCTTGTCATGAACGGCCAGCGCGTGCTGCAAAGCGAAGAAGCAGGCAAATGGAAAAATGACAATGTTGATAAAGCGGGCAGCATAAAGCCAGGCATTTACCCGCTTTATCTGTCCAAGGGGCCGGATAAAGCCAGCTCTTATAACGGGCCGATTTTACACGCAGATAAACAATCAGTATATCAGCAGGTAGGTAAGCAGATTTTCAAGCATGATCGCCAAAATTTCGATAAACTGCCAGAAGTAGGTACGGAAAAGAGTATTTCGTATGACCAGACTTCCGGTAAAGCTCAGGTAGCAGCAGCCACAGAGAAGCAGGGCCGGAAGTTCTCCAGATAGCGAATAGCGTAGGAGTCCCGGATGAAGCCAACTACCCCATTTAAAAATCCCGGCGCGGTCCGGGATACCTCCCCCCCTCGTCAGCAGCCTGATATTAAACCTGATCTTATCGCAGAGTCGGAAGCCGTAAATATCCAGGAACAGGTACAGCAGCTGCATGACGAGCAGCAGCAGTTGATCAATGACCCATCCCATTTACAGGATTCGCAAACTGACGCCAGTAACATCGAGCAGGAATATAAGGATGCGGTAGAGGCGGCAGTAGCGGATAAAGAAACGCAGGCAGAAAACCTTGAAAACCGGTTGGAATCGCTGATAGACAAGCAGGAGGCGGTTCTGCAGCAGATGATGAGTCGTCAGCCTGGGTTTTTGGCTCTGCCCGGCCAGAAGGCAAAATGGCAGTCTCAGGTACAACAACAACAGTCATTGCTGAGTCGCCTGCAGAACCGACTGGAAACTGTCAAAGAGATTCATGACGGGATGGGGTTACATGGCCCGCGTATACACGAACTGGCGACGGCCAAAGTGCGGCATGAAAAACCAGAGCTTGCCGAAGGATGGGATGAAATGCGGGCCGCACAGCGAGCGCATGAGAATCTCATGCGGAAGCAGGCGAAAGAACAGAAAGAAAAGCTACAAAGAGAGCAGGCTCCATCACTAAGTAAGGGGAATGGTCTGAGCCTTACAAGAACAATAACCTGATCAGCTACAGAATCCCCGCTATGCGGGGATTTTTTTTCCGCAACAATTCCCACCCCCTAAAAACAGCGAAACCCCGATAAACGGGGTTCAGGCCGGTTGGCGATAAGGCACGCTACAACAAACTTCGCGATCTGACTACATATGACTGCATTCCGCTTTCCCGCCTTACAGGGAGGTTGCCTAAACCTCGCCAGACCGTGAAGTAAACATATAACATCAAGTGTGATAATGCAATATGTTTTAGCTAAACAAAACCCGCCAATTTTAGCCGCTAAAATTAATTTGCGTTACGTTGTCACTACGCCGGACCTACAGGGTGACAAAAATAGCTCACTAACGGTAAAGAACCTCGTCGATGATTTGAAATGGGCGACCTGGTTTTTTGCCTACAAAGTAACGGCCCCGTGGTAAGCGTTCGCCTTTCTTCAAACGGTAGATCCAGTCCTGGAAAGCAGGGCGGGATTTATAGCGGCCAAAGGCTTCCAAAGACTGTGTTACTTCGATAGTCTGGCTACCATGTTTTCTCATTTTACGCAGTGTATCTTCCATCATTGACACGTTTTGCATTTAACTATTCTCCCAGGATTTTTTAGCCGCTAAAAGTTAGCGGCTAATAGTCACTTGTAAAATGTTGCAATGAATGCGACGGCTGCAGCCATTAAGGTGATCACCGCCGCCGCCATATTCATCATGGCAAGTTTTCTTGCCCCTTCTATGTGCGACCGCGATTTTCTGATCTCGTCCTGAACTTCTTTTCTGATTATGGCAGCGGTTTCTGTAGCTGCAGATGTCAAGACCCGCTCCATTACTTCCGTATTGGCCTTTAGCGCGGCGTTAAGGATACGGTCAGCCTTATCCTTCGCGTTGTAATCCCATTGCATCAGGGCGCTTTGTAGCTCGGATTTAAACTCATCCAGAATTTCTCCCTGTTTCTCCTGGCTTTCATCCAGCAAATACCGAAGCAGGGTAGGTACGACCATAATCGGATCGGTTTCATCCAGTGCTATACCATGCTTTTTAGCAATGAGCGCAATGAGTTCTTCCGTCTTATCATCCATCAGATCACCGTTGCTAAATCAAGCTGTTCGAAAACAAGGGCGCGAACCTGTTTCAGACGCTGGCGAACCATAATAGATAATGATTTATCTTCAATGGCCTCATCGAAGGTCTTGTAGTTTTCCAGCATGTCGGCAAAGTCCTGGCCGTGTAACTCTTTTTTGAGCGTAGGCAAACGGATAAGCGCATCAACCTTGTCTTTATTCATCAGGTACGCTTCTGATTCTTCGAATGGCACTCCCTGATCGGATTCCACCGCGCCCCAATACGGGTTAAGCCAGACAACAAAACGTGTTTCTGACGGATACTGCTCCACCATCGCCTTGAACCCCTCGACGGTGTAATCATGTGCCTGCCCCCCCACAATCGAGATATGAATGACAAGCTGTTTACCCATTTCATAAAGCAGGGCGGGGATTTGCTGGCTAATCATATAACTTGATAACGGAATAAATGACGGAGCGCCGTTATCGATAATAACGTCCCTGTCACCGGCTTCATCAATCCACTGGATGAGGGTATCCAGTTTGCGCTGATTAATTTCATCACCTTCCATGATGTTCAGCTGTCGGACGTTCAGTTTTTCATAATTAGAGAATGTCGGATTGAGCGGATCGGTATCGATGCACAGCGGTAGTTCACCTTTGCTAATCTTGTACATTCCCAGCAAAGCGGTACTAACGGATTTACCACAACCACCTTTTCCTTGCTGGGCGCTGTGAACAGCATGGCGTACCGGCACTGATTCAGCTTCACTTTGTTTTTTATTTTTGTCTGCAGTAGGCATTAGTTAGTCCCCTTCTTTTTTCCAGGATTAAAATTAAAAGTTGGCAGCTGACTGCCGGGATTCGTAGGCGGCTCTCTTTTGACCGACGTTCTCTCCGGGATCACGTTTTCTTTCTTTGGTGACGGTCCGGCTTGTTGGCTTTCTTTCTTTACCGCAGCTCCAGCAGGTGTACTTTCGCTAACAGCAGCTGCACGTTTTCGTTCATCTATGTATCGCCGGACATGCCGACGAAAAGTTTCGTATGTGGTATTAACACGACCAGTTTCGTGCATGTGTTCCCATATCGTCGTAAGAGAGTAACCGGCTTCAATCGCATTTTTGACGTCTTCCCGGATTGCCAGGAAGACTACCCTCGCGCTGTTTGCACTCTTGCCGTTCAGCCCCTTTTTCTGCTTAACCCACTCCTGTAGGTCAGTTAAATAGTCTTTTCCCATCCGATAACCTGCGTGTGTATTTATGAGGTATTTCTGTGTATTTACGTGTGTATTTGAGCAGGATAACAGTTGTAAACCGCCCGGAAAACGTTGGTTTTCCGGTGTATGCGGCATAGTAACGCCGTTTTTTCGTTATATCCACAGTTTTGCACCAAAAAACACGACATTCCACTTTTCTTTGTGTAGACTTTCCTTGGCGTAAACACCGGCGAAAGCCGGGCAGGACATGTAAAGTTAGCTAACCTGTAAACAGGTTATCAAACTTTACTCTCCCCTTATTCGCATCTTCGATTCTCAAGGGGAGTCCTGCTCTGCGAGGCTACGCGGCTACCGCCGCGAGTGAGGTCAAATGACGGAACAAGTGAAAACTACACGTAAGCATGGCAAGCACATTCGTGTGCCAGTCTTGCCAGAAGAAGAAGCGATCATTAAGCGCAACGCAGATGCCGCTGGTCTGAGTACAGCGGCATTTCTGCGTAAGGTTGGAATGGGTTATGAAGTGGAATCCATGGTTGATATTGAACAGGTTCAGGAGCTGAGTCGGGTAAATGGTGACTTAGGCCGACTTGGGGGATTGCTTAAATTGTGGCTTTCCAATGACGAAAGAACCCGTAATTTTTCCGCATCGCTGATCAAAACTCTTTTGGGAAAAATCGAGTCAACCCAAAACGAGCTACGCACAGTAATGGACAGGATACTGAGCAAATGATTTTAGCGGCTAAAATCCAGGGGGCATCGTGATTTCGCGTCACATCCCAATGCGTAATGTTAAGAAAAGTAGTTTTGTTGAGCTTGCAAAGTATCTGCAAGACCCGCAAAGCAAGCAGGAGCGCGTGGGCGTTATTAAGGTTACGAACTGTCATCAGGAAAACATTCTTGATGCAGCCCGCTATGATATAGAGCCAACACAGCGGCGTAACACGCGCTCTGAGGGCGACAAGACTTATCACCTTGTCATTTCCTTCCGTCCTGGAGAAAAACCGTCACAGGAGGTTCTGGACGCTGCAGAAGAACGTATCTGCGCGGCTATGGGATATGCCGATCATCAGCGTGTCAGTGCTGTTCATTACGACACTGATAATGTGCATATCCATATCGCTATAAATAAAATCCATCCACAAACTCACAACATTCATACCCCCTACAACGATTACAAAACCCGTTCAGCGGTATGCCTGGCACTCGAAAAGGAATTTGGCCTTGAAAGCGACAATCACCGGGCAAGTAAAACGCGATCTGAAAATAATGCGGCAGATATGGAAAGGCATTCCGGCAGAGAAAGTTTACTTGGCTGGATAAAGAGGGAGTGCGCAGATCAATTAAAGAGTGCGGCTAACTGGCAGGAGTTACATCAGGCAATGCGCCAGAATGGGCTTGAGTTACGCCAGAAAGGGAATGGATTCGTTATTACTGGTCCCGATGGCCTTGCTGTAAAAGCCAGCTCTGTAGATCGTTCTCTGTCCCGCGCAGCGCTTGAAAAGAAATTAGGCTCGTTTGAGTCTTCCATACCCGACACGAAACCTTCCAGACCTTCCCCGGAAGCGATTAAACAGCGATTCGGTTCAGCTGCACACGTTAAGCGGCCCGGAGATCGCCCCCCTCCAATGCGTGAAAACCGACAGGTTCACCTTGGGGATGTTCCCGTTATGCAGATTAGCAGTGGTAAACGCTACGAGGGCAAACCGCTGGGTTCTCAGGGGGCAAGTACATCAGCTCTTTACGGGCGCTATCAGAGTGAACAGCAACGGCTTACAGCTGCCCGTAACGAAGCACTGCGCCTGGCAAAGGTTAAACGTGATCGCCTCATAGAAAACGCCAAAAGGTCAGGCCGGTTAAAGCGGGCAGGTATCAAGTTACTGAAAGGACCGGGCGTGAATAAACGCTATTTATATGGTCTGGCAAGTAAGGCGCTTGGGGAAGAACTTGAACGGGCAAATGCCATTTATAAAAAAGACCGGCAGGCAGCTTATGACATTCATAAACGCCGTACATGGGCTGACTGGCTGCAGTTCAAAGCCGCAGGTGGTGATGATGAAGCGCTGAAAACTTTACGCCAGCGGAATGCACAGCAGGCCCGTAAAGAGGCCAACATTCTGCATGGCGATAAAGTCAAAAAAGATGGCCGTATCCCTGGACTCAAACCGGACAGCGTAACGAAGGAAGGGACGATTATTTACCGCGTGGGAGAGAGTGCTATCCGTGACGGTGGTAAACGTCTGGATGTATCCCGCGATGCCGGAGATGACGGTCTTCATGCCGCACTGCTTATGGCTAAACACCGTTATGGAGACAAACTCACCGTTAACGGCAGTTTTGAATTTAAAAAACGCATTGTAGCTGTAGCCGCTGCGCGTGAGCTGGACGTGTCATTTGCCGATCCTGAACTGGAAAAGCTGAGACAAATTCTGACTAAGAAAGCGGCCCGCGAACGTGAATACATCCACATCCCCTTTGAGCAAAGAGGCAAGGCCCGGCAAGCCGGGGCCATGTGGGACACCGAAAAGAAATCCTGGTTTGTCGGTCCTTACGCAACCAGAGATCGGATTGAAAACTTTATCCGAATGAATGAGGAAAAAGACAATGAGCAAAGACGACAAAGATATGCCGGAACAGAACGAACCGATGCAGGACGAGAACGAAGCGGCAATGGCAATGCTACTGGAGCAAATGAGCCAGGAGTCACAGGACGAAGCACCTCCGCTGATGCCGGAAACGGATATGGAACCAGCAGCAGCAGAAGACGAACTGGCACAGGCGATGCTGTTACTACAGCAGGAAGCCAGCCAGGAAGGAGTGATGACACCCGTACAGGGAGAAGTCGCGCAGCCGAACCAAATGGCGAACGAGGACATAGTAAGCCCAACGTTGCGCGACCTGGACGCCAGCCGCCGCCCACAGCAAAAAACCGTCTGCGAGCAATGTCCGAACTCGGTATGGTTCGCATCGCCGGAGGAAGTGAAGTGTTACTGCAGGGTAATGTTTCTGACCAGCTGGAGCACAAAACAGCCGAACGTGCTGATCAACTGCGACGGGATATGGCTGGGGCAGGAGGAATAACAACGCCTGCTGAGGTTAAGAAACCGCTGAGTAGTGCTGAAAAATATATCAATGAACGTGAGCAAAAACGCCTTAAAGGGTTCGATATACCGAAACATAGAGGGTATAATTCTACTGATAAAGGTCTGTTTGAGTATGCAGGCCAACGTAAAAGCGGGCTGGAAACGTTAGCCCTGCTAAAACGGGATGATGAAATTGTTGTTATGCCTGTCAGCGATTACACCGCCCGGAGACTGAGCAATCTTAAAGTCGGGGAGTCGGTCACACTGACCCCTTCCGGTTCAGTAAGGACAACGAAAGGAAGAAGTCGATGAAAGAAAAAGAATCAACACCGGTGTTGTGTGAATCCCCTAAAGGAGTGGGGATAGTGATCCCACTTGTAACATCATGGCCGGATTCAGTCGTAGTAATGGATGTCACCCATGATGACTGGAAGATAAAAGAGGAAGCCAATGAGAAAGCCTAATAACGCTGTAGGGCCGCAGGTCCGTAATAAAAAGAAAACTGCGAGAGGGAAACTGATCCCGGCGATGGCCATCACTTCACTGGCGGCTGGCATCCAGGCTGCCACACAGTATTTTGCTTACAGCTTTAATTATCAGGAACTGCTGGGGCCAAACTTCAATCACATCTACGCGCCGTGGTCCTATTTCAAATGGTATTCAGCATGGCATGACCGTTTACCTGATGCGTTTTTTGCAGCTGGCAGTGTCGGAGCTACGGTCGCTGCCGGTGGTCTGGTCCTGACTGCACTGACAAGTATGATGAAAGCAAACTCATCCAAGGCGAATGAATATCTTCATGGTTCTGCAAGATGGGCTGACGAACAGGATATAAAAGCTGCTGGCCTGCTGGGGAATGATGAAGGGGTTTACGTTGGCGCATGGGAAGACAAAAACGGCCAGCTGCAGTATCTGCGTCACAACGGCCCGGAGCACGTTCTGACATATGCACCTACCCGTTCGGGTAAAGGTGTTGGCCTGGTTGTTCCCACCTTGCTTTCCTGGAAACATTCAACGGTAGTGGCTGACCTTAAAGGTGAACTGTGGGCGATGACGGCGGGCTGGCGTAAAGAATACGCCAAGAATCTGTGTCTGAAATTCGAACCTGCAGCTGCCAATGGTTCCGTCGCCTGGAATCCTCTCGATGAAATCCGTGTGGGTACTGAAAACGAAGTTGGCGACGTTCAGAACCTTGCCACGCTGATAGTTGACCCGGACGGTAAAGGGCTGAACGACCACTGGCAGAAAACATCACAGGCGCTTTTAGTTGGTGTGATCCTCCATGTACTTTACAAGCACAAAAATGATGGTACGCCAGCAACGCTTCCGTATGTTGATTCCATCATGGCCGACCCGGAAAGAGGGGCTGGGGAACTGTGGATGGAAATGACGCAATACGGCCACGTAAACGGCGAGAATCATCCGGTGGTGGGTGCAGCTGGCCGAGACATGATGGACCGCCCGGAAGAGGAAGCCGGTTCCGTGCTGTCTACTGCAAAATCTTACCTCGCCCTTTTCCGTGATCCGGTTGTGGCCCGCAACGTCAGCGAGTCACATTTTAAAATTAAAGACCTGATGAACCATGACGATCCGGTTTCCCTGTACATCGTCACTCAGCCAAACGATAAAGCTCGTCTGCGCCCGCTGGTACGAATCATGCTGAACATGATTGTTCGCTTGCTGGCCGATAAGATGGAGTTTGAGCGCGTCAATAACAACCTTACGCTGTGGCAGCGCTTTAAACAGGCGTTTGGTTTTTCTGTCCAGGGAACCAAAAGAGTACAGACGAAGAAAACCTACAAACATCGTCTTCTGGCTATGATCGATGAGTTCCCAAGCCTGGGTAAACTCGAAATCATTCAGGAATCGCTGGCCTTCCTTGCGGGTTACGGCATCAAGTTCTACCTCATCTGTCAGGATATTAACCAGCTGCGTAGCCGTGAGACAGGTTACGGGCCGGATGAAACAATCACCTCGAACTGCCATGTGCAGAACGCATACCCACCTAACCGTACCGAGACAGCCGAGCACCTTTCTAAGCTGACCGGGCAGACAACGGTTATCAAAGAGCAGATCACAACCAGCGGGAAACGTGCCAGCGCGATACTGGGTGGCGTGTCCAAAACCATGCAGGAAGTACAGCGCCCGCTGCTGACTGTGGACGAATGCCTGCGTATGCCTGGACCTAAAAAGAATGCAGAAGGTCTGATCACCGAGCGCGGCGACATGGTGGTTTACGTGGCAGGGTTCCCGGCCATTTATGGAAAACAGCCGTTGTTCTTCCAGGATGAAATTTTCTCGCTTCGTGCCTCAGTACCTGAGCCAAAAACTACCGACCGTATTCGCGCCGCAGCTGCTGCGAATGATGACGCCAGTAATGAGGCTATCGCAATATGAAAAAAGTGACCCGGTACGCTGCCATTGGTGTTATTTCAGCTTCATTGATTGGTGCAGTTGTGTGTGGCCTTGGATATGCCGCCGGGTTACGCATCAATACCACGAAAAGTATCCCTGTTGGGCTGTACAAAATCAGCCAGAAAGCGCCAGAGAAGGGCGACTATGTAATTTTCTGCCCGCCTGAAAAGGCTATTTTCTCCCTGGCACAGAAGCGCGGTTACATCGGCAGCGGCTTTTGTCCTGGGGGGTATGGCGAGATGATGAAGCGGATTTTAGCGGCTAAAGGCGATGAAGTCGCTTTTCGTGATGATGGTGTTTACGTCAATGGACAGTTATTGCCTTACAGCAAGCCGTTAAGTGCTGATCCGGGCGGGCGTAAACTGCCCGCCATTCGTGAAGTGTACACGCTGGGTAGTTCTGAACTGTTGTTGATGACTGATCGCAGTGCGTCATCATTTGACGGGAGATATTTCGGCGCAGTCACAAGAAAACAAATCGTTTCTGCTGTTTTACCAGTGATTACGTGGTGATTAGACAAGGAATTGGATATATGAAAAACAATGCTAAATTAATAATCGAAAAACTTGATGCAAATATTCTTGTTGTCGGCAAAACAGGGAGTGGAAAATCAACTTTTATAAAGGGATTGAATATTCCAGACTCCTATTATTTTGATTTTCCCTCGATAAAGGAAAGTAAGTCTTGGGATTATCCTGTTTCACTAACAGATAGAAATTTCAAAGATTTCGATTTCGAAAACCTTAAAGAAAAAACCATCATCCTTGATGCTGTTGAGTTTTCTGATGATGTTGATAACTCACCGCTTATTAACTTTATTAGAAATGCAGCAGGTAAAGGTAAGAGAATTATTGCTGTCGCATTTCCAGAAAATGCCAAGAAAGTACATTCTGTCTTTGATGCTGTTATAGAAATGAAGAAAGAGTCTGGTCATTTCTATAATGAAGTGCTTTAAATCTGTTCCGATGAGGTGAAGAATGAGAGTTTTCATTGCAGAAAAACCAAGTGTTGCAAAAGCCATCGCTGAAATATTAGGCGCAACAAATAAAAAAGACGGTTACATTGAGTGCGGTAGTGACTATGTTACCTGGTGTTTTGGTCATATGTATGAGCAGGCCGAACCGGATGTGTATACACCAGATAATGTGCCACGCAATGAGAGCGGCAAAAAAATCTGGCGAGAAGATGATCTGCCAATTATCCCGGAAAAATGGATTATTAACCCTCGTGAAGATGCTGAGAAACAGCTGAAAACCATCCGGCATTTGGTAGAGCGGGCTGACACTATTGTTAATGCTGGCGACCCGGATCGCGAGGGGCAGTTACTGGTTGATGAAATTCTTGATGATATGGGATGCACTAAACCGGTCCTGCGTTACTGGTGTAATGCGAACGATACGGTAAGTGTTACCAGGGCACTGAAAGGTCTGGAGAGCAACGATAAATATGTGAATTTTGGACGTGCAGCTCTTGCGCGTGGCCGGGCTGACTGGTTGGTTGGCATGAACCTTTCAAGAGGATTCACGTTGTCGGCAGCGCGTGGTGGCTCGCGTGTTCTCTTGACGGTCGGGCGAGTTCAGACACCAACGCTGGCGCTTGTTGTTGCCCGCGATCTTGAAATTGAAAACTTCAAACCAATTCCGTATCACAATATCAAAGCTGTCTTTAAACATGAAAAAGGGGCGTTTGTTGCGGGATGGCAGGCCAGAGAAGATCAGCCTGGTCTTGATTCTGAGGGAAGGCTTATTGACACAAAAGAAGCCGACAAGTTAGTCGCGGCTTTAACCGGGAAAACTGGTAAGGTTGTGGAATATAAGCAAGAGCCTAAGAAAAAATATCACCCTAAAGCCTATTCTCTTGGCGGTATAACAGGTGTTGCTTCAAGCAAGTTTGGTTATTCCGGTGAGCAAGTGCTGGCTATATGTCAGTCTCTTTATGAAACGCATAAACTTACCAGTTATCCGCGTTCTGATAGCTCTTATTTGCCTGAATCTCAACACGCAGATGCGCCTCAAATTCTGGATTCTCTTCGGGCTACTTATCCGGGAATAACTGCCCTAATCGATAAGGCTGATCCAAAAGTCAAATCAAAAACTTTTGATGACTCTAAGGTTACAGCGCATCACGGCATTATTCCAACGATGCACAAAGGTAACGTTGAGAGGCTTACGCCAGAAGAACGTAATATTTACGACCTCATCGTAAGAACATACCTGGCTCAGTTTTATCCAGTGCATGAATATAAAGCGACGACAATTATTATTGATGTTAATGGTGAAACGTTTGGGGCCGGTGGCCGCGTAACCACTAAAAACGGGTGGAAAGACGTTTATTCAGATGGAGAGGATGAAGACGAAGAAAATGAGTCTGAACAGTCTCTTCCATCAATGAAAAATGGTGACGAAATTGTTTGTGCTCAGGCACAGCGTCAGGATGCCAAAACTAAAGCACCACGTCGCTTTAATGACGGTACGCTCAACACCGCAATGGAAAATATTCATAAATACGTTGAAGACCCGGCGCAGAAAAAATTACTGCGTGAAGGTGATGGTATCGGTACATCAGCTACCCGCGCCACAATCGTTGCCGAGTTAAAGAAACGTGGCTTTATCGAAAACAAAGGCAAAGACATTATCAGTACCAGGCTGGGAAGGGGGCTGATAGCCATTCTGCCAGAACTGGTTAAAAGCCCGGTCATGACAGCAATCAACGAACGTATGTTGCTGGAAATTGAACAGGGCAAACGTGACGTTGATTCCTTTGTGAAGATGCAGGAAAAATTTGTACGCGATCAGATTAAGGTAATTAACGCTGGGGCTATCAAAGTCGCCGGTGGTGTACAAATTTCTGACAAGTACAAATGCAAGGTATGCGGCAAAGGGCTTATTCGCCGTCCGTCCAAAAAAGCCGGTCACTTCTGGTCCTGCAGCGGTTATCCCACCTGTAAGGAATCTTACCCGGATATTAAAGGTAGTCCGAACTATAACCCCGTAAAACGCGCTTAATCGTGGAGGCAGTATATGACTGACACTAACGCAGTAATTCGCCCGGATATTAACGACGCAGTACAGGATAAATATCGCGATCTGATGACACCGGGATATGTAGCCGAGTTTTCCCCGGATGAAGCTGATCTTGCGGGAGCGTTCGAAGATGATGCACTGAATGCGCGTGACGCATACGAAAGTGCTTTTGATGCGGAGTAACGACCATGGCAGAAGCTAAAGCGAAAAAACCATTTCATGAGATTGTGGCTGAAAATCTGATAGCCCAGCTCAAAGAGGGTACGGCGCCATGGCAGAAGCCATGGAATCCCGGCGCTCCTGGTGCCGCTCTTCCCATGAACCCTACCACCGGTAAACGCTACAAGGGCATTAACGCGATTCACCTTATGGCGCAGGGTTACAGCGATCAGCGCTGGATGACCTATAAGCAGGCGACAGCTGCAGATGCGCAGGTAAGGAAAGGCGAAAAAGGTACGCTGGTCCAATACTGGAAATTCACTGAGGAACGTATCAAACGCAACGATGATGGTAGCGTTGTGCTCGATAAAGATGATAACCCGGTAAAAGAAACCGTCCAGCTGGAGCGTCCGAAGGTATTTAACGCCGTTGTGTTCAATGCGGAGCAGATTGACGGTCTTCCACCGATGGCCGTTCGCCAGGATAAGAGCTGGAACAGCATTGAACGTGCCGAATCCATTCTTGAAGCCTCTGGCGCGAAAATCTCACATGACCAGGTAGACCGCGCTTTTTACCGCATGTCTACAGACAGTATTCACTTACCGCAGCAGGCAGCTTTTCCAAGTGCCGACCGTTACTATGCCACTGCACTTCATGAGCTGGGCCACTGGACCGGCCACGCATCACGCCTTGATCGTGATCTGGCCCATCCTTTTGGAAGTGAAGGTTACGCCAAAGAGGAACTTCGCGCAGAAATTGCCAGCATGATCATGGGCGATGAGCTGGGAATAGGTCATGACCCTTCTCAGCATGTCGCCTATGTTAAATCCTGGATTAAAGCCTTGCAGGATGATCCGCTGGAAATTTTCCGTGCTGCAGCTGACGCTGAAAAAATCCAGGGGTTCGTGCTGGGCCTTGAACAGCAGAGGACACAGGAACAACCGGTAACGCTGGAAACAGAGCAGCGCGTAAAAGAGCATAACGAGGTCTTGGCCGAGGTACAGCGGCTGACTAACCCGCAGATTTTCGATGCTGAAACAGTGCAACTTTACCATTTTACTTTCATGACTCTGGAGCAGACAGCGGAGGAAGCTGGTTACGTTACCTATTACAGTCGTGGCACTGGTGAGCTGGGCGAAGAAACCATTCGTGTTAACTACGAAGACAGCAACGGCAATACTATTCCTGTTCATACTGATGTGGTTGGGCGCGGAAAAGCGTTGACGTATATCGGTGATGAACGTGTACCCGGAACGGGATTCTCTTCTGATAATGAATGGCAAAGTAACGCTCTTAAAACCGCTTTCGCCAGCATAGATAACAACCTGACTTTAGCGGCTAAAAAGGTTCAGAGTCAGATTGAAAATATCAGTGGCGACCCGCGAGAATTACCGCAGGACGTTAAGTTTCCTAAGAACTGGTGGCCTAATTCCAGTTTTCTGGCGTCAAAACCTAATGGAGAATCTTCCGCAGCGCCTGCGTCAGAAGAGGAATCCCTAGAGGTTTATCGTGAAAGGAAGAGGGCAGAATTATTTAATAAGCCAGCGCTTCCCAAGGAACTACAAGAACAGCTGAAGGAAAATATTAAGCGGCATGCTGACGCCATCGAAACGGGGCGCATCAATATGAGCACTAAACCTGAAACGTCTGTTACACCCGAACAGCAGCGGCAGTATCGTGCTGAGAAATTCATTCTTTCTAATCTCGATAGTGGCCTTTCTAAGCACGTCCAGAATATGAACCGTCGCCAGCTTACACTATCGCGTAACGTCCTCTTTGATGCGCAGAACAGCAATCAGGATAGTGATTTCTGGAAGCGTAACAGCGAATTTCATTCTTCATTCAGTCAAAACTGGAATGAGGCTCAGGACAAGATTAAGAGCGCATATCGTGAGCTTGATTTAGCATTAGCCCTCCTGCCTGAGCCGAAATATACCATTGTGGAAAATCCCGGCCAGAATGAGCATGTGAATATCATCATGCAGACCAATAGCGCGGTTAAGGCGCTGGCCGCCGTTAACGAAGGGGATAACCGTTCAATTTATGACTCACGCCTTATCGATAACGGTCAGGTCGATCTGAATGACCTGCAGAACAACTTTTACCAAACTCTTGAGGCAGAAAAAGCAGCTTTAACACAAGGTGTTATCAAGCCTGATGATGAGATTAGCGTACTCCCGCCAGGAGAAGCGCAGGAATGGTATCAGGACCGTGTTGAAAGCCTGATGGAGGGTGCTGACAGCCCGGATGAAATGAAAAGCGCTCTGCATGCGCTGGGGCCGGAACCGGGCGATAATGAGGCTGTTTTCCTTGGTGAAGACGGCGGGCGAGTTCTCCCGGAATTCAGCCTGAATGTTGCGCAGGAAAATACCCCAATCAATGTACCCTACAAAGAACGCAATGAGGCCAAAGCGCTTGGGGCTAAATGGGATCGAACCGAACAGACCTGGTTTGTACCAAAAGGCGTATCTCTTGATAAATTTGCAAAATGGAGCGGTGAGCCAGCTGCAGCTGCAGAAAAAAATACGCCGGTTGCATCTGTGAAAGAAGTAACGCCAGAAGTGGGTGAGCGTCAGGATCTGGCCGTCCCTTACAAAGACCGTGCAGAAGCTAAAGCAGCTGGCGCTAAATGGGACAAAGAGAAAAAAACCTGGTACGCCGAAGCCGGGGCAGATATGCAAAAACTGGCGAAGTGGAAACCTGAAAACGTAGTGATCGAGCAGTCACCGGCAATGACGCTGCAGGAGGAAGTGGAAACCGCGCTGAAAGATATTGGGTGCATCCTCGATGCCGATACTGACCGGGGCCAGAAACATCCAATTATGGATGGTGAGAAGCATCGGATCACGGTAGAGGGCGACAAGAAAGGGGAGAAGTCAGGTTTTTATATCATCCACACTGACGGCCATCCTGCAGGCTTTATGCAGAACAACCGCACCAAAGAAGAGTTACGCTGGTCTTCCAAGGGGTATGTGCAGTCCGACGAAGAAAAAGCGCTCCTGCGGGCGCAGGCAGCTCAGAAACAGGCCGAAAAAGCAGCACAGCAGCAAAAAGACCATGAGTCCTCTGCAAAGCGTGTTGAAAAGCAGCTCGCCAAACTCAATGAACCTCAGCAGCAAACTGCTTACCTGGAGAAAAAAGGGCTGCAGGTGCATAAAGGCGTGTTCACAGACAAGGAAGGGCAGAAAACCTTTATCCCTGCTTATGATGTCCAGGGTAAGCAATGGACCATGCAGTACATCAACGAGGACGGCACAAAACGTTTTGCCAAGAACGCCCGTAAAGAGGGATGTTTCCATGTCGTTGGCGGGCTGGACGCGCTTAAAGAATCCCCGGTGCTGATCGTGGCCGAAGGTTACGCAACGGCAGGGAGTATCACAGAGGCTACTAATATGCCAACGGTCGCCGCCTTCGATTCAGGCAATCTGGAACCTGTCGCTAAAGCACTTAAAGAAGCCTACCCCGATAAGCCAATAATCATTGCCGGTGATGATGATATTTCTCAGTCATGCAAAATGAAGGTGAAGGATAAGGCCAGTGTAAACGTTGGCAGGGAAAAGGCGCTGGAGACAGCGAAAGCTGTCGGCGGTGTGGCGGTGTTTCCGGTATTTGCTAAAGGTGAAGTACCTGGGAAAGACGAACTCAGCCAGATTAAACCGGCGGCGTATCTTGCACACCAGACCGCCTCGCGCAAACTGGAGGCTCATACGAGCGGTGATAAGCCACTCCCGGAAGCCGAAGTGAAGGTACTGCAGGCAGCGCAACTATCGGAAAAGCAGCTTGATATTATTCGCCGCGCTGATCGTTACACTGACTTTAACGATCTGGCCGTAAATAGTTCTCTTGGCCGGGAAGGTGTGGCGATGCAGTTGAAAGCCGTCATTGCTGACCAGCTGAATAAAAAACAGCAGCAGTCACAGGTCCAGACCGAAGAGAAAAAACTCGTTCAGGAAAAAGAGAAAAAGCGGACCATTCGCCACGCTATGTAAGACGTTCTGATACTGGCCTGCCTGCGGGCCAGTAAAATTATAAGGAGTAAGACCAATGCAAAAACGCAGTTATACGCAAGATGCAGCGATGCCTGCAGGTCGTAACAGTAGTGACATCGGGGTTATCATGAAGCCGGAAGGTTCCATGAAAATCTGTGTGCTCAACGGTAGCCGCCAGGTAGATAAAGTTGTCGGTGGAGAATGGCAAACACAGAAGGTATTGCCAGAGGCCGGTTTGCCAAAAGGTATTTATCAGCTTTCCGAGGCTCAGCAGGCGTCCAAGAACGTATATCCGCACTCCCATGTAGGACAAGTGCTACACGTTGACGATCGCCACGTCTACCAGCTGTCTCAGAAAGGCTTAGTACAGCATAATCGAAATGCCTGGGAGAAGGAGCCGGTAGTAGGGCAAAATTACGAGGTGGCTTACGCTCGTGGAGTAGGGAAGGTAAAGAGCGAACTGACCCAGGATGAAGCGCAGAAGTTAAATAACAGTCAGTCTAAATCGCGCTCGCTTTAACAGTAAAATTAAAGGCATCGAAAGATGCCTTTTAAGGACAGGAAATGAAAAAGATATATACCGCAGCGTTATTTTTAATTTTTACCCCTTTAACTTATGCTACCGGTATTCCGTGTGCCAGCTGTGCAACGGTTGAGAATGCGATAAAAGGAAACGCTGATGAAACACCAATAATGGTGACGCTGGATACTCCGATTGACAAAAACGACATTACGCCAAAAGAAATCAATTTAATCTCACAGGACACTAAGTGTCTTTACTCTGGCGTGCTTACGCAGACTCTTTCGGAAAATAAAGACAGTCGTATTATTGATGTGAATAAAAAGGTTTGCGGCTCCAAGTCTGAAAAGGTGTCTTACTCCGTTTTACGTATTAGTGCCAGCGAGCAATACAGCAAAGGCACACCGCTAAAGCTGTATCATGCCGCTGTAATGACTCCAGCAGGCCCGTTGTTCAGCGCCGATGTAATGAGCGAAATGATTAATGATATTGCAGATGCAGCAGAACAGGCTAAGGCAAAAGGACTGACTAAGTGAGTCATTCAGATAAAAGGTCCGAGTTTTTGTATATGTTCCGGCGTTGCAGAACGATAGATACAGTTGAACGCCTTTATGAACATAAGCGGGACATTGTTTCTTCTGAACATATTAGCGATTTCCTGAGTGCTTATGATCATCGCAAGGCAGAAATTTACCATGGCAAAATTTGGGATAAAGTTCCTGCATCTGCCTGGCGGAATGTAAAATAAATAAAGCCGGTTAAACCGGCTTTATTTTAAAGATTTGAAAATCAGAATTTGAGTGTTCTTTCTTCCAGCAGTTTCGGAGTTGGAAGATAACCATCCGTACTGTCACCGGTTAAATATCCAGTTGCAACCATCCATTTCGCCATTGCATCCAGACTATCACCTAATTTGTTTAAGTCATCGGCAGTTTTAAGGCGCATAAACTGAATAGTAAACCAGGCATCAGAGCCTGCTGCAGGCCACCTGGATTCGTCATGCTCAAGATATGGTCCAAAAGCATCAACGAGTTGGCCGGTAAAATCGGGAGGAACATCATCTGACATGTTAAACCGCTTCCCTGAAACAGGCGTGTTCTCTGTCATAAAAGCATTCGCTACCGCTGGTACGGTAATATTTTCCAAGGGGTAGGGGGCAACTGACAGGCAGTACGCACGTAACATAGAGTAAAGATGTTCAACTTTGAACCCAAAGGGTTGGCCTTGTTCTGTATTCATTGTTTATCCTTATAAATCATTCAGAAACCGATAAGACGACACTCATAGCTTACCATCTCACTCAGGTAGCGTGGGATCTGTTCTACCAGATGGGTGTTGGTCGCCGCCAGACCTTCTATCTCGTCAATGGTGACTTTTGGTAGTTCGTTCAGAAATTCACGAAGGGATAACAAAGCAAGGCGCTTGCTGTTCTCTGAGTCGATTTTCCTATACGATATACGGGACATTTCATTATTCCTTGCACGGATTGTGGGTGTCAGATAGGGAGGTTGCCGCCTCCCTGTCACTTCACATGATAGGACATTTTGTCCTATTTGCAAGTACAAAAGATGAAATCTGAAAGGGAACAGACAGTGCTATATATGCTCATTTGCAGCGTTCTTATGCTGACGCTGGTTAAGACCATGTGGCAGTCGATGATCGCGGCGGCTTCTGGAGATCGTCAGCTAATAAAGAATAATGCCAAACTGGTTTTCACCTGTTTTCCTGCAGTTTGCTTTATTGTATCACCATTCATTTTGTCGTTTCTTTCTGGTGAAGGCGGTTATACAGTTAAAACTCTTTCAAAAGTATCAATCATTTCACAATGGTTAGGCTTTATTTCATCGCTTGCACTGGTGATGGTATTTACCTTGTATTCTGAACGTGGAAGGAAATTCTGGAATACTGGTTGTGCAGTTCTATCATTAATACTCGCATTTATCTTTTTTGACAGCGCTCTGTTCAACACTGGTGAGAATGGTTCCGCTAATTCTATGTTTATTCAATCCATTTCCCCGGATGTTAAGTGTGAACGTGGAATGGTTGTTTTTAAATACAAGAAAGGCGAAGAATCAGAATGGCGCTGTCCTACATCAATGGCAATGATGCAGGAATCAGGAAAGATGTTTGTTCCATGGCCTGATTATAAAGATGGTAAAAGCAAAGATTTGACCAAAGGGATTGATAGGCTGCAGGAAGAATTTAAAGATAAATAGAAGGAAGAGAATTAATGGAAATTTTCTGGAAGCCGCTGGGTATGGGGGCAGTGGCGGTATTTATCGGGGTTGTTTTGCTCTGGCTTATTCCTGAATATAAAAAGACGCCCAGGAAAGCGGCTGTAGCTGTAATTAATATCGGAGTAGCTCTCATGCTCGCGGTGGCAGTAGGAATGATTTCAGTGATGATGATGACGCCAGCAGGAACCTGAAAAGAATCTTTTAGCGGCTAAAATCGTAGCCGCTAATGTTACTGTTCTACACACTGTTTAAGTGTGTTCAGCATTGGTATAAGCATTAAGAATGGCGCGACTCTGTTCGCCCTTCTCTGCGCATATTTTTATAAGAGGTTCAAGCTCTTTTTGAGGCTGTGTATCTTTAGTTACATTCGCTACATCTGTACATAATGATGAAGCCATTGCAGCCTGAAATGCTTTTATGAAAACGTGATCTACGTTTTCGCTCGAAGCAAAACAAGCCACAGGAAGAATATAAAAAATAAGAGCAAATATTTTCATGTTTAACCCTCACCGTAAAGTAACCGTATTTGTTTGATAACGTTAGCCGCATCACCATTAACAAGTTTATGAAATTCTACAGCCATATCCTTTAGCTCGCTATCTTTCAGCAGCAGCTGCAGTCTCCCTAAGAAAAGTGACCATGGTTTTTCGCTATCCATACGGCGGCCAAGGCGGGTATGCGTACCGGCGTGGCATTTAGATTCTTCACCATTATGTACTGCGTTCATGAGCCTAACCAGTGCAATGAAAGTATCCCAATCATGGCGGGTATCAAATTGCGCGGTTTCACAGGTAAACGCCAGAACGGGAGGGCGGTTATCCTCTGGCGTATCGAACGAGTTACTGTCATTACCACGGACAATAACCGTAAAGGTCTTGTTCCCGACTGTAAAACAATAATCGACGGATTGGATACCTACCGGCGCATGTTCGGTTGCAAACGTCCTTCTGGATTCTTCATCACGAATATAGAAGCGATGTGCAAAGCCGAACAGATCCTGATAATAGTTAAGACTGCTTTCTATTAGGGTATTATCGATGCGATCACGGATTGCAAAGTAATCAGGGCCAGCCAAATGTTTGCTATCCAGTTGCTTCCTGGCCGCATCTGTCAAAAAAGCTATTTCAGCAGGAGTCAGGTCAGCAGGTTCATTTGTATTCCATGGATCGCTAATTTTGTGATGAAGCCTTGAAAGCGTTTTGACCGGTTCAGCTACAAGCCGTGTAAGTTCGTTCTGTGTTCCGTCATTAGCAATATTGTTTAGCGAGTTCTCTATCAGGTTTACCAGGAAAGCGTTAACTGACAGGTTACTTGCTTTTGCATAGGTTTTGATCCGCTCGACTTGATCTCGCGACGTTCGCAATGAAATCTGTGTTAGCTCCATCATTTCACTCCTATTGAATGAATTAACATTGAATGATGCTACCACATTTAAAAGTGATGTCATTTCATTTTTATCACATTAATGGCTTTTTTAAGTTGCTTTGATTGTCCTAGCCAGTTTAAACTGTATTTGCAGTAAAAAAGCCACACACTAAACGAGTGGGCTTTTAGGGTATACCCTAACAGACCTGATCAGATTCAGGTTGAGCAAATCATAAGGAAAAAAATGTCACACAATCCTTACATTGTTCAGTTCCCAGATGGTTCCCGACTATATGGCGTGAGCAACAGCAGCGGCGTTCTTCTGCGACCCTTGTTTCTCTCGCCGGAAGAGGCTATGAGTTTTCCAAGAGAAGCTCTTTACGATGCAACGGAGCCGTGTGAGGCGTCTCATACAGACGTTAAAGTCATCATCGAACCAGGAGAGGCCTGGGAGAGTGAAAATCGAGCCTCATTGAAATTAATGTGGCTTACTGGTCCTCAGACCAGTAACGAACGATTGGCAGAAGAGTCAAATAGTGAACATGAACTCTATGGCGGTATTCAATGGGAGTAAAAATTAATTGGACGCCAGAAATGGATGCGCTACTTGGTCAGGACGAGGACCGCGTTATAGCTGACCGCTTATACAGAGAATACCCGGCAATGCGGTGGATCAGCACAAAATTGGTCCAGGAGAGGCGCAAAGCACTGGGGATAGAAGGCTGTGGTCGAAATAGATCAAAACCCACCGGCAGCAAACCGAGGAAACCTACTGTAGTTACGCCCCCATGGACGCCAGAAGAGGATGCAATCTTGGGAACCGACTCGCTGGCAAAAGTATCCGTTCGGCTCAATCGTCCAACAAGCCAGATTCAAAAGCGAATGAAAGAGCTTGGCATTGCTCATTTTGCTCAACGCGGTACACCTCGTAGTTCTGTAAGGTTACAAGCTGAAGAGGCCCAAAAGGAACGAAATAATGTCAGACTCATTCAGCAAATGCGTAAAGGTGCGGTTATTGCGGAAGGGGTAGCAAATGGTTATACCTATACCGCTTTAGCAAAAGAGTTAGGGATCAGTCCCACAGCGGCTAGGAATCAGTTTTTTATGTTTCTTAGAATAGCAATGCTTCCTTCTATGCTAGGCGAGGAAATACCACGGGATTTCAAAAATATACCATCTCATGTTCTAAAAAAAGCTGTGTGCTGTGTAGAGAATTATTGTCTTAATCTTGAAAAGGAAGAGGTGGAATAAATATATGACATACAGCAAATATCTGAATGATCCCCTCGACGAACGCTATCTGATAGAACCGGGGGAATACGTAGAAGAAGGAGCTATTCCAGATGAAGAGCTGGAAGTTAGAAAACAATTGGCTGCATTAAAATTATGTGAAGAGCGTCTGCGTAAATGTGGTTTCTTTTGGCGTTTATTTAATTCAGAAGAATATAAAGGCTATCTTCATATAGCTAAAACAGTTAATGACAATCTAATGCAACTTGTGAACAGGACACCCCAGCATAAGGCTGCCATCAGGCGTATTGTGAATTCGATGCCTGAAAGCAATGGCGGGCGTGAAGCCTTACAAGACTTTCTTAAATAAAACTGTGGGGAGAGATTTATGACAATCACCGAAGTAAATTGGATGGTTGAATGGTTCGCAGATCTATTACGGGAAAATGCTTCTATCGAAATTGATAGCGCCAAAAAGGAGGATTTACGAAGCATCATCGCAGGTCTGCCAAAAGGGGCAAGTTTGGGCGATCTGATAAATGCAATTAAAGATTATGAGACTGAGCAAAATGCGATAAACCGTATAGGGTTCGTCATGGAAATTATAGTAAACCAGCCTATAGATATAGAAAACAAACGGAAGGTTTTATTTCAAAGTGAGGATGAAATCTAAAATACTTTATTAAATAAAATTTAGGAGGTAAGTAAAATGGAAAAAACAGATCCAGTTTTTCAATTAATAGATAACTATTGCAAAAGTTATAACAAGGAAAACAGAAAGAAAATTTACTCCAGCTGGTATTACATACCAGCGTTTAGCGCGATAGCCGCTGTTATGTATTGGAAAGTGGGTATTAATGGCTTTATGTGCTCAATGGTCGCTGGTTGGGGGCTATTACTTACAGTTGCCTCGATTATGAACAGGAGAATGAGTTTAACAAAGTTAAGGATGAACTATTCTGATTTTAAAAAAGGTGGTCCTGTAACGGGAGTGATTAGTGATGATTTTATTGCGCTTCTAGCCGATTCTGGAAGCATTGATAATTACGCCAAAAGAAGGCTTGCAGAAAAGCAGCAAGAAGAATGTGGTGTACTCAGATGGAGTGATTTATTTGAGGTTAGAGAAGAAGTCCTGAAATTGAAAGAACGCGATAAGCGTTTAATAGGTAAGGGAGCTGAAAAATTACAGCGGTATAATCAACAAGATAAATGAAAATTTTAGCCGCTAAAATCCCAAAGGAGGGAGATGACATGAGTATAAAAAACAGATGTTTGGTTGTTTTAATGATGACGTTCTCATTGGTCAATGTCGCTTATGCGAAAAATGAACAGCCTTATAGGGTGGTTAACATGAATGATATTGCCGATGATGGAAATCAAAATGTTAAATTTATTAATAAAAAGGGTGACTGTTACTATTTCGGACAGGCATTATTAATTTCCGTGAAAAATGCAAAAGTATTAGGTGTGGAAATACCTGACGCACCGAAAAGCAAAGCATGGGATTTTATTATCAAAAGCAGAGTCTGTCAGGGTGGCGACCGTGATAAAACTCCATACTCAGTCAATCAAACATTATATTTAACCCCTGATACAAAGACAATTCAGAGAAACATGTATTCTGCATTAATCCCTGCAGGTACTGAGTTTCTTGTTTTTTCATCTGAGGAAGAAAGAAACAAATATTTCGGCAAGTAACTGGATTATTGAATGGTGGGGGGGTATGAAAATAGCGCGAGTGTATTTGCGGGTTAGTACAGACGAACAGGATTTGACCCGGCAAAATGAGATCATTGAAAATGCCAGGAAAACTGGGTTCTATGTTGCCGGTGTCTATAAAGAAAAGGCGTCCGGTGCAAGAGCTGACCGCCCGGAGTTGCAACGTATGATTAATGATCTGCAGCCAGACGAAGTAGTTATTGCAGAACACATAGATCGTATCAGTCGTTTACCGCTCGATAGTGCGCTGGCGTTAATAAACTCTATAAAAGAGCGGGGCGCGAAACTCGCCATTCCCGGAATTGTGGATCTTACCGAACTGGCTAACGCTCAATCCGGTGTTGCGAAGGTAGTTCTGGAATCGGTTCAGGATATGTTACTCAAAGTTGCCCTGCAGCTGGCAAGGGATGATTATGAAAACCGTCGCAAACGCCAGAAAGAGGGTATTGAACTGGCAAAACGGCAAGGCCGGTATCAGGGGCGAACTGCAGATCTACGGCTTCATAAACGCATCATTGAGTATCGTTCAAGGAAGACAAGTATTGCGGAAACAGCGAAACTTTGTGAATGTAGCGTCAGCCTTGTAAAATCTGTATGGGCTAAATTTAAAAAAGAAGGAATAAACCACAATGCGAAATAAGGCTAGTTTATTATTCATTGCGGTTATAGCTATACCGTTTTATTCCTTTTCATCAACTACAATCATCACGAACTTACACACAATGCAGTTGCAACAACAAATCTCAAGAAATGCAGCAGTAAACTCTGGAGTTACTACCAATCATAGTAAGTCTGTAAGAAGTAGCGGTGGTGGCATACCAGTGTATGATGCTGCAGCTGTTGAAGCAGCAAAGCACCAGTTATATGAGCAGTGGTTAAAAGAAAGTGACAAACAAATGGTTTATGAAAAATGGAAAGAGATGATCCTTAAGGAGAATAGTAATGAAAAATAATAAGAAGAAGACAGTAACAAAGCGGGAGGTAGCTATCAGCTTCTTCCTTTTTATGATCATTTTTCTAATGTTTTTAACGGGTATTCCAAAATTTTATGACCTGAGCTACCTGACAACTCCTATGATCGTAGGTAAGTTATTAACGGCTTTTGTTGGTGTATTTCTTGTTGCTTATAATGGAGCTAGCTTTGTTTATAAAATTTTAAGTTACTTTGAAGGTTTAAAAGATAAGGAAAGCGACTAATGAGAAAATTAATTTTATGTAATATCTTGATATTACCTACTTTATTCTCATGTGTCGAAGCAGCGCCAGCGATTATGGTAACACGAATACTGGATGGTGATACCCTTGAGGTCAAAGATGATGGTGAGTTGATAAGAATTAGGCTTGTAGATATTGATGCCCCGGAGAAAAGCCAGCCGTTCGGCCAAAGAGCTAAACAGAAATTGTCTGAGCTGGTAAAAGATGCTGATGGCGTTGCTGTATCTTCAACCGGTAAAGATCGTTATGGACGTACCTTAGCGAAGGTGTATGTGAAAAAATGCCAGCCAGCATGTCTGGCTTATTACGTGAATGCTGAAATGGTTAAAAGTGGCCTGGCTTGGGCCTATCGCTACCATGGAAAGGCAACCAGTCCGACTATGGAAGAACTGGAGAGCAGGGCGAAGCAGACCAAAACGGGGCTTTGGTCATTACCAGACGCTGTTGAGCCATGGCGTTACCGGTATGAACATAAAACTCGGTAATTTGTCATATAATTTGAATAAGTTTTCTTTAGTGTTGAGTTGTGTATGTTATTGAGGGTATACGGATTTAATGGTTGATGGGGCACCTTTACCCCACCAACCTGATACCATTATCAGATGGTTGATAGATCGACTCCGTAGTTGAGTTCCTCTGCGAAGTCCGGCAGTCCGTAACCGATGGTTTTCTTGTAGAAAGGAGAGACCTTCGCAGTCGGTGCCTTCTTCTTGTGCTTCGTGGTGTAGAGCATTCGTGCCCGCATCACCTCGAAGGAGTAACCGCGCCCTTCACGGTTCTTGTCCTTGGCCAGTCGGTTGATGGACTCCGTGTAAGCGTTGGTGACGGGCATGTCCGTCTCGAAGTAGGTCATGGTCTCTTCGCGCCAGTTTCCCACTGCCCTGACCAGATCGCTCCAGACTTCCTTTTGGCCCTTCGGGATGGTGGCTATCCACTCGTCCAGGGCGGCTTCTGCCTGGAGCCGTGTGGTGGCGTCCCAGATGCCGTAGAAGCGCTCCTTGTGCTCGTAGGCGGCCAGCAGTTGCGGGAACGCGCCTGTCCAGGTCTCCATGATGAGGCGCTCCCGGTCTGAGACTTCGTGAGCGCGTTTCAGCAGGATTTTCCGGTCTCCCTTGAGAGTCCGGCTCTGGGACGGTTTCAGCTCCTTTCTGAGGCCCTTGCGCACTCTCTCTAGGGCATCGTTGGCCATGCGCACCACATGGAACTTATCGACCACGATACGGGCCTGGGGCAGCACAGCCTTGACCGCTGCCCGGTAGGGGTTCCACATGTCCATGCTGACGATCTCGACCTTCTGCCGGTCTTTCAGCTTCATCAGGTAGTTGGTCACCACGTCCTGGCGGCGGGTGGCCAGCAGGTCGAGCAGGGTTCGCTCCTCAATGTTGGTCAGAATGCAGCGGTAGCGCTTGTTCAGGTATAGCTCGTCAATGCCCAGGATGCGGGGCGTCTCGAAGCGGTGCCAGCGCCCCAGGAACTCGGCGCGGGCGTTGAAGATGTCGCGCACCGTCTTCTCGTCCAGGCCGGTCTGTGCCGCCACAAAGGTGTAGGGGTGGTTGAAGGATTCCTTCTCCACGTACTCATGCAGCCGCAGTGTCATACGGAATCCGTCCACCATCTCCGGTAGCTGGGGCCTGAATGTTGTCTTGCAGGCCCGGCAGGTGTATCGGCGGCGGACCACCCAGAGAGTGACCCGCTTGCCGTGGATGGGCAGATCACGATAGGGAACGTCACGCTTGCCGAACCGCACGAACTCACCCTGCACGCCGCACCCCTCGCAGGCTACTGGTGTAGGTGCTTCAAGCCGAAAATGTATGTCTTCATTCTGCTCATCAGAATCCACCAACTGGTACCCAGGAAGGCTTAACGAATTAATCATCTCCCGCCTTGATCAGAAAAACAGGTAGGTGGCGTAACCGGCAATCATCGCCATAGCAAAAATGACTGCTAAAAACGCCGCTAAAAGCTTCAGCGTGAACAAAGAGCGCAACAGAATGAGCTCAGTCAGGCTGGCTCCGGCACTGCCGATGATCAACGCTAGCACCGTCCCGGCACCCACGCCTTTGGCCATCAGAGCCGCTGCCAGAGGTATGACGGCTTCAGCGCGAATATACAACGGCACGCCGATGACAGCGGCAACTGGAATGGCAAAGGGATTATCTGGGCCTGCATACTGCTCCAATAAGTCAGTGGGCATGAAACCATAGATCACGCTGCCAATCGCAATACCGATGAGCAGGTAAGGCAACACATCGATAAAGTCCGACCAAGCTTCCCGCCACACACCACTGTACTTCCCTTCTTTCTTAACCGTGACAGTGGGTTGACTGTCACAGCATTCGCTAGACGTAGAGACTGTTGTCTTCCTATCAGCCCCGCAAGAAGCCGTCTTCGGAGTGGTGTCGCAGCTGTTGGTGCCGCAACTCGATGCGGTCGATGTAGCACTGCACGGGCTTGCTGATGAACTACATCCACTGCTCTCTTGTGTCGCCGTCCGGCGCACATAACGCTCGAAGCCAAGCGTGTGAAGCAGCCATCCGGCACCTACCGCGACCACCAAAGCGGCGAGCACATAGATAGCAGTAAGTGTCCATCCAAACGTGGCAACCAGCAGGCCGACGACGATAGGATTCAGCAACGGAGATGAGAAAAGAAACACCATCATCGGCCCAAAACCGGCCCGTGCCCGAATCAACCCTTTCAACATGGGGATAGTCGAGCAACTACAGAAGGGCGTTATAGCTCCTAAACCAGCAGCAAGAAAATAGCCTCGCTTCCCACTGGAAGTCAGTAACGCTTCCACCTTGGATGGTGGGATGTGACGTTGAAGAACTCCGACCAGCAAGCTAATGCCAATGAATAAAACCGATAGCTCGATAGCGAGAAAGGCGAACATGCCTAGAGCGTCTTGGAGTTGAGATGACATTCAATATTACTCCTATATTTCTAGTATTGTCGAAATGATGTACGCAGCCTACTTGCGTTTATCCGACCTGTCAACTATAATTCTAGAAACATCGAATTATTGGGGCGTGCTATGGATCACGAAAAGGTTGCAGCCAGCTTAGCTGAGCTAGGGAATAGTCACCGACTGTCCGTGTTCCGCTTTCTGGTCAAAGCTGGCCATGATGGGGCTTCGGTCGGAGATATCCAGAAGGGGCTGGGTATTCCTGCTTCGACGCTATCACATCACCTTGCGCGCATGGCCAAGGTAGGGCTGATCCGGCAGGAGAAACATAGCCGCACGATTGTCTGTATACCCGAGTATGGGCACCTAGAGAATTTGATCGGTTTCTTACAAGAGGAATGTTGTGCAGGTGTCCGGATTGCGCATGAACCAGAACCGCTTTGACGCTTGCCCAGCTCTCGCTGTCCTCCCTAGTCAGCATCGCTATGAAGACTCAGGCGAAGGTGGAAACAGAAAATTGGCAGTAGAGTAGGCTGAAGAGGATCAATCAGATAATCCGCTGAGAAAGATTTTCTTCTTTACATCTTTGGCATTTTATCAACCAGAAATTCCGGATACCCGTTATTGAAAAACCTGTTTTTGTAAAAATGCCGGCATCGATGGCCAGCTGCTCGATTCGCAACGACCGTCTTTGTTGTCTTTCAAATTTTATGTATAACCACTTCTCAGCATTAATTTTGTTAAAGGGGGATTAGATATGAAATCAGGTCCGGGTATACAAACAAAAATGCTGGCGAGTATGGCGAGGGTTTCAGAAGCCGAGCTTGTTTATGCTATCAAGCATACGGGCGAGCTGCACGGCGTTAAGATTCCTGAGCCTATGCAGGCAAGAGGCAATGCCAAAACGAGAAATTTTGATTACCTGCAGTGTATTACTTTTGTCGAAGAACTCGAAAAGGCAAGGTTGAATGAGAAAGTTAGAAAGAGTGTAGGGAAAAAGAAATAATGAAATTTAAAACGTTTGGCCGGATATTAACCAGTATCATAATACTGGTAGCGCTTGCATTGTTCATTGAACGGGCCATTTGGAAATTTTCTGACGCCTACCCTACTTTCCTGACCGGAACCAAACAAATACCCTCAATTGAGTTGCGCGGTAGTTTCAGAGGTGAAGACGCAAGGTTTATATGTCGCCTCAAAGATGGAGAAGATACATATGACAATGCAGATGTATCTTTTAAAGATAACGGTACGTTTGTAAGGTGTATGAATCATCCAGTTAGTCGGGTGTATAAAGTCATCTATACAACGCCGGGCAACCCATAGCTGGATTTATTAAAGGGCGAGGAATGGTCCTTCCCCGCCCTTAGTTACGTTTCCGCGTTCATTAATCAATGAACTGTCGGATCAGTTCCAGGATAGCAATCAGCGCATTTGCAAGCGCCGCTACCGCCCTTAGAACGATACAAATTAACCATCCGTTTCTCCTTAAAGGAGTAGGAACGCTGCTGATCGCCCTTACGTTGCCTGTCACAGCAGTTCCACAGTCTAATGTAGGATGTTCCTTTTAGGCCAGAGCACCAGAACAGCACCACCTGTTTTCCGGCCAGGACTTTGAGTCTGTTCACCGCCTGCACGGTTAGGCCGAAAGGGAGCAACTACAACAACATAGACGGGCACATCATACACGCTCATGCATCGATTTGCATTTGTGGCTCATTAGACGTAAGATTTTAACGTCTAATGTAGGATGTTCCATTTAGGCCAGAGCGCCAAAGCAAAAAGCCCGATCTCACCAGTCGGGCTTTTTTGTATCTGCTATCAGCATCACCAATGCCGGTGTTAAAATGGCTCGCCCGGACAGGGCCGGGTTCCCATCATCCAGGGGTGGATTTGTTAATCCCCAGCTGTCCGGGCGTTCTCATGTGAAAAACAGATAGCCCTTTGTAGTCAGGTAAAGCTGTAAAGCCAGAATCAGATAAAGGTGTGCGGGATAGAAGACGTAAAAAAACCATTTTAGTCTGGGGAGATTAAAACGGATATTCCCGATAATGGAAATTAACGGTATTGCCAGTAGTGCATAAAAATTATGGTTAATAACAGTTAGTAATACGCAGCTGACAAATGCAAGGAGAATAAACACTCCCCTTCCCTTCTTATAATATAGCCAGATACATACACCCATAGCCACCGCAGGCCACCAAAATTCAACTATCGCGCCATATCCAGCAAAAACTAATAAAGCAATGAGAAGATGTCTGCGCTCGCCCAATTCGATGAGATAACAGATGATAGTAACGGCCTGCAATGTAAAAAGAATATTAAGCGGCCACCAACCATCAATTACACCACCCAGCATTATGTATGCAGGCGTAGCCAGAAGGCCAAATATCATCAGTCGCTGACAGACTTTTGAATATACGCTATAGGTGTATGAATCTGGCCTTGCAAGGTTATACGCCAGAACAAAGCAAAAAAGAGGCATCACAACACGTCCGGCATTATAAAGAATGGGGATTGTGTCATTTAATAAATATTTATTAATATGGTCGCCAATCATTAAGATTAAAGCGACCCACTTAATGAGTTCTACATTTTTGAAAGGCATGTTTTAGCCGCTAAAATCAACGTAGCTTGATATTTCCATATACTGCAGCCAGTGCATCCGCTGCAGCCTTATTATAACGACCAGGTAGTTGCTGTGCGGGCTGCTGGTAGTCAGCCTTTGCGACGCTTTTAACCGGAATTTGTTTTACAGAAGCGGCAAAACCAATAAGTTGATCCGGTGTAGATGGTGTTGCTGCTGTCCCGTCATTTTTAGGCGGTTCTGTAGCGTGTGTGTCGCTTTGTGCAAGGTCAGTAACCTGCGCAATGCTTTTCCCCGCCCTTTCTTCTGGCGTAACCCCTGCAGCCGCCAGTTGCGGCTGTGGAGTCGTTCCGGCAGGCTTTGTCGCATCAAACGTATTAAAGCGTGCTTCAATCCATGTCTGCCATTTAGCTGCTTTTCTTATCAGGTCAGCACGATAGACCTCATTAAATTGAGGTGTTTTTGAATGATAATTTGCAGCTTTTGTCCAGATGTCGCCTTTATCATTTTTGATATGGCCGCGTATACGCCACGCAGCCAAATCATATGAATAACAGCCAGGCTGTGCTACGTCCTCCGCTGTAATGCCGTATTTTTCCAGATCCTTTAAATAAACCGTATTGAACTGCATACGGCCCACATCATATGTGCCATTTGAGTTGCGATTTTTATTCTCAAGTCCGGTACTACCACCCTCTTTTTCAGCTACGGCTAACATAATGTTAGCCGGAACCTGATATTTTATCGCTGCAGTAATTGAGCAAACTACACGTTCAACCTGAGCCGGTGGCATATCTAAATACGGCATATTATTCTCCTTTGATCACAACCCGCGCAGGCGGCCAAACTTGCTATTAATTTTTTCAACCACATCACTTCCAGCGGATGAGCACTTATCCAGCTGTTTTTTACGCTTGCGAGAAGTATGATCCGGCAGGAAAGAACCGTGTTTTTTCTCGATGATATTGAAATAGTCACCAACCGGCCCGGAACATCCGCTTGCGACATTTCCGGTTGTCATCACACCATACAGGCATAAGACCTGTTCGCATGGATCTGCGGCTTTAGCCGGGGCTGTCATAGCAACAGAACTTGCAGCTAAAACCAGAACGGAAAGTATTGCTTTCATAACGAACCCCTTAGAAGTTTTGTTTGTTTTTGAACTGTTCATATTCATCACTGCCTTGTGGAGCCTGTGACTCTCCAGAACCATTGTCAGTATCTGGCTGGCTTCCACTCAGGCCGTCACCACTAAACTGATTTGTGCTGGCGTTATCGTTACTGGCGAAAGCACCCTGCATAGCCGTGTCATCTGAAACCATCGGGCCAGACTGACGCGCAGCTGTTTGCGCACGGATTTGAGAAGCAAGCTGACCACCTGCAGTCTGTGCAATGGTGTCTTTTGCCGCGCTGATTTTTGAGTCATGCTTGGCCGCATTGCGTGCAGCCATACCGTCAGCCAGACTACTCGCCATGTGAGAAGCCATGCGGCCAGCTCGTGAGAACGATGAAGCAAACCCCTGACTTCCTCCGCTGGCGCTACCTGAACTGCTTCCTGCAGACGAACCACCGGAACCGCCAGATGGTTGGCCTCCAGAAGAATCTACGGAACCGGTATCTTCCCCGCCGCCAAAACCTCCACCGGAACCACCAGAACCGCCGGAACCTGATTCTTCGGCCATCGCCGCTTGTGCTGATTCAAACGCCGCTTTGAGTGCTGATGCGCCCCCGGCAGCGTTGGCGGCACCTGCTGCTGCTAAAGCGCCACCTGTTGCTGCAATAGCAGCTGCGGAAGCAGCTGCGCCAACAAGAGCACCTGCACCAAAGGAACCAATCCCACCAGTACCACCTCCGGCAAGTCCCCCAATTAAAGCCGGGATTTTGTTACTCAAATAAAGAAGAGCCAAGGCTACAACAAAAATAACTCCCATTTCCTTGAGGCTAATTGAACTGCTCATACCTGTGTAATAGCTATCAAGAATCGACTTACCTATGCCAATAATAAGGACCATCGACATAAGCTGAGCACCGGTTGAGAGGACGGTTTTGAAGAAATTGATAGCCATATCGGAAGTCCAGCGAGAACCGCCGAACCCAAGGAAAAAAATCCCTCCGTAAACAAGCACCCAAGCCGAAATAAAAAGAAGCAAGAGGTTTACACCAACGAGCGCAAGTATACCGAGAATAATTATTCCAAGAATAATACCAGCTGTACTGTCTACAGGAGACCAGACTGATGACTGATCAAGAACCTTAAAGAAAATATCAAACCCGATTTGTGTAACGCCTCCTGGAGTGAAAGCGGCATTTTGCCCTATGGCCTCTGCACCGATTTGCCACATTGATTTGATGATAGCCATTGCAATAGCTGGTCCATTGGACAGTAAATACCAAAAGAAACCAATTACAACAAAAAACCGAACAATTTCGGCTAGGGCCGTGTTAATACCATCGCCCTGCATAGCCATCATGCCGAAGGTCCATACCATGCTAATCAATGCTAAAGACCAAAACAGCCATGTACCATATTTGATCATGACACCGCTCCATGCAGAAGCAGCGCCCTGATATTTATTCAACACTTCGTCCATAACATTACTATCCATCGCTGCTGACGCAAACGATGAATAGGAAAATAAAGCCATCACCAGTATTAAGAAAGTGAATGGTTTTATATTCTCTCTGTTTAATACTGAGATCATGTTACTTGTCCTCTTTGGAAGAGTTGTTTTCTTCCTTATTCATATCCCAGCTTTTATTTCCTGAGTTGGTGATATTACCGCTATAGTGCGGACATCCTTTTGCGGTTGGATCTTTCTTGCAATCTGTCTTGTCCTCTCCGTCACATCCTGTAATTAAAAAGGTGGTAATTAACGCAACTGTGGATAAGAGTTTCAGTTTCATGTTTTTTCCTTACTGGAAGGACCAGCTTTTGGAGGAAGAAGTTGAGATATTGTCACCATTACGTAACTGCTCTGATGCAGCCGCTTGCTGGGCCTCTTTATCGGCTTGGGCCTGTGCCAGTGTTGCTGCAGCGTTTTGCTGGGCTACCAGGAGCGAGCGGATTTGCAGCAGCTGGTTTGTTTGAGCACTGGCAAGCTGGTTAGCTGCCTGAATAGCTTCCATTTGCCCTTGCGCGCCGGTTGCCTGAGTTTGCAAATCTGCCAGGTTATCAGCATCGCTTTGCAGTGTTTCCTGCTGTTCGTCGAGAGCCTTAAACACAGCGTCGTTGGCCTTTTTACGTGCCTCAGAGCTGTTCTGTTCAGCTTTACGCAGTGCGCTGATTTCATCCGCAGTACATTCAACATTACTGTTAAAGCACGGCGATGAGCGGTAGTAATTCACGTCCTGATAACGTTTCAGATATGAATCAAGACTCCCGGCCTGATTCTTGTAGTAATTAAGAGTGTCCTGCGCCTGCAACAATTTGTTGATAGTCGAATTGGCCTGATCCCAGATATAGGCCGCAGGTGCGACTGTATTTTTGAGCATGTTTTCATACTGCTGCAGCTGCGTCTGGTACTGCTGGATCTGTTTTGCCACAGCCTGAACGTTATTGACTGCGCTGATCGTGGTTTGCACCACATTAGTACCATCGATGACAGGGATACCGGCTTGCGCCGGTAATGCCATGATTGACGCCACGAAGGAAGCCAGTAACGCTTTTTTAGCGGCTAAAACGAAACGTGTACTCATCGTCTTGTCCTCTTAGTAATCAAATGCCTGATAAGGCTTTGTGAATGCCAGGTCTTTAGTGACCATGATATTGAAGCGATAACCCGGACGAATTTCGAGCGTAGGCGCGATATTCAGGTTTTTCTGTACAACCTGCGCAATGGCCTGACCGAATACCTGACCCAGCGCTGCACTCATTTCACTGCTCATGTTCGGAGCCTGATTCGAGTTGTTATTGTTCTGGTCGCGATCCTGAGAGTAAGCAATTGTCGCGGTGATACCAGACAGCAGCAGAGCGTTACCAAAGATACGGAAGTAATGGTTATTAACCTGATCACGGAAACCAGAATAACCCGCCATGTCTGCGCCCGGCATGGAGCCTAAATCAAGAGCTTTTCCGTCCGGGAATACCAGACGCTGCCAGGCAATCATGACCCCTTCCTGACCATAGGCAACATCGCTTGAATATGTACCTATCACGCGAGTACCGTGAGGGATAAGAAGGTATTTGCCTGTTGCCGAGTCATAAACGTCCTGAGCAACCTGACCAACAATCTGCCCTGGAAGATCAGAGTTAATACCGCTAATCATGACGCCAGGAATGACCCAGCCCGCACGAAGTTCATACTGACTGTGTGGTGCCGAAACTTTTTCATCCAGTAACCATCTGTCACCCTGCCCTTTCTTACCGAACTGGTTGATGTCATTTCGGGAAACGGAAGCACCACCCACTGATGCCAGCTGCATACCAGTATCGCTGCCGCTATCTGCGCCGCCATTCATAGAGGCCCGGATTCTCTGAACCTGAGCGTCATAACTTGCAGTAGCATCGCCAGCATTGTTCTGTTCCATCTGACGGCGAACGTTAGCGATTTCCTGCAGCATTTCATCGCGAGTTTGCGGTGTATTGCCTGCAGTGGTTGAACGCCCCAGCTGGTTAGGCAGGTTCACTTCCGTTTTAGCTTTTACGGCCTCAACAAAATCACGCATTTTATTGCGACGAATCTGGTCTGCTTCTGGATCATTCTGCCGTGGCGATTCCGACCGTTGCGGAACGGGTGGCTGATCTGGATCAGCCACCGGCGCAACGGGAACCGCTGTATAATCTGTGCTCGGTTTGGTTTTATCATCCTGTTTCGGAATCTCTGGCGGTGTTGCCGGTGCTTCAATAAGCCCGGAACTACCACCGCCCATAACATCCATTGCCATTGCAGAGGTATCGCGGCTGCTGCCGCGTTGAACAGTCGTTTCTGCCGTATCAGACGCGCCCTGGTTGGCACGTTTATTCGCGACGTATGCAACGACAAGGCAGAATGCAGCCACACAGCCTATAGCAATGTACATAGGTCTTTTGTTAACGCGGCGTACACCGGTTTTGTTAGCAACGCCCGGAGAAGCGTCGGGGGACATTTTATCTTGGTCAGCCATCCTTTATTCCTCGCGAGTCCATGGGCCTGCCGGGTATGCTTTGCCGTCTGTTGCCAGAGCGAAACCACGGCTTAACGTGACGCCACCAACATACGTTGTGACCTGGTAGAGGTTAGGCGCGACGGTGTTCACGACATAACCAAGAGTGGTCCCTGAATTTGCCAGAGCGCTCTGAGGCTTACCGTCTTTAGTGAATTCAATAACGGCATAACCCCGCGACCGCAGACGCTGAACAAGTGCCGAACCGAACTGATCTTTGGCAGGCTGTTTCATCGTGAACGTAGTACGTCCCGGAGGATACAGCGCCGCCAGATGCGCAACGGTGTTATCTGCCATGCTCGTAGAGGCGAACATGCTGGCATTCGAATAGTTGCCATAACCCGAAGAGACACAGCCAGTCATTAACAGGCTTGCGGCCAGCACCATAGCAGAGGTTAATTTCATTGCTGCTTTCATTATTAGCCCCTTGTGATAGTCACTTTTTCCTGGCTCGAACCGACGCCAATTACCAGATATGCCTTGTCAAACAGGCCATCGACAATCGTTCTGTCTCCCTGGGTACGCAGGTTTACCTGCTGTGTTTCGTCTTTAGAGAACAGCCCACCTTCTTTACGAACAACCAGAAGGATTGGGGTTTCGCCAGAAGAAATTGTTTTAGGGAACTGGATAATGGTTTTTACGCCATCGTTATATACACGTACCGGTTTCCAGCTGGCAGAACCGCTGATTTCGTAGTTGAAGTCCAGATTCCCCAGGTATTCACCTGTTTGAGGAATTGTGTTGTCACGCAGATGCTTGGCTTCACGCGTCCGAATGGCATCCCATTTAGCCTGCGCGTCTTCCGGGTAGGTAAATGACACATACGGCATAAATTTGGTGCGGCTGGTTTTAACTCGCATACGATAAGTGCGGCGGTCAGTCGTCACTACCAAAGAGGTATCAAGGCCCACATCAAGCGGTTTGATGATCAGATGCAGCTGCTGCGCGGCACCAGAACCGGTGATTGAAGGAGATACCGTTACGCGTGGATCACCAACGTCGATATTGTTGACGTTTTCTCCGGGCTGCAAAGCCACATCGCACAGCTGCAGTACGGCACAGACAATCTGCGTCTGGCCCGTTGTATACACGTAACTGATTGCACCGTCCGGCCCTGCAAATGGTTTACTGGTTACGCTGCCAGCACCGGTCTGCCATTTCTGGCCGATACCAATAGCAGCTCGTTCCTGCGGTGTGAGTGATGGCTCATTGTTAGAGAAATATTGGTCGGCCAGCGGATCACTACCGGGAGCCGCATTAGCCAGAAGCGGTAAGCTCAAAATTAACGCTGAGATAATTGACTTTTTCATGTGTCGGCCCCGAATTTACAGTTGTTTTGACCAGTTAAAATCTTTAATGAAAATACGATGTGGGTTCATCACATCATTGTTTTCGTTAATTTTTGCGTTCAGATTAGTGTTCTGATAAACGTTGACCAGTGCTCGCATACGGACCGGTGGGTTTTTTAACGTACCGTCGCGGTTACGTGTTGTCTCAATCCAGTCAACCTGCCAGGTATCTGGCGTTTGCTGCAGTACGGAAATCAGCTCATTGCTGACCATTTCCGTTTTTGCACGGGTGAAAGGATTACGTTCTTTCGAACCATTCAGATATTCATTCGCTTTTGTTGTGGCGGGATCATCCGGGAACAAAAACGCGTAGGTGCGCAATACAGACTTACGCTGTAGTTCACCATCTGGCGTAACCGTTCTGATGTGATCGATAAAGTTCCATACAGCGGTGCGATAGTCGTCGATCTTGGCTGGCGGCAAGCGGTCTGCTCTTGTCAGGCTGACGTAGTTACCTGCCTTGTCCTGTTCATAAACCATCGGGACAGTTTTCGACTGGCTCCCGATGTAAGTAATCCCACCCACAGCGGCCAGACCGATAAGCAGACCCGCTACACCAATGAAAATACCCAGCGCCCCGAACTGCTGCACATGGCCCATGTGGATATTCCATGAACGACGTGCATTGAGATACGGATTAGGGCTATCAGGCTGAGAGGTTTTTTTACCGTTAAAAAGTTTCATGCAGCGACCTCATACTCATAATCATTTAAGTCCAGACCCTTAGTGCGTAGCCATTCATCTACCCAGCCATCACCGTATGTTTCGGACAGTTGTTTAACTGCATCGATTGAATCGGGATCAGTAGCTCCCACAAATGCCAGCGCAAGCGGCCCCAGCGCGAGTTGATACAGGCGGCGGCCTTCTTCGGATACGTAGTAGTAATCGCGTTTTGGTACGGCAGACGCGATGATTTCAATCTGACGGCGATTAAGCCCCATATTGATATACAGAGGCATGGCTTCTTCCTGCAGGGCGTTGCTGTTTGGCAGGAAGATTCGGCAGGCAGTTGACTCAATAATGACATCGAGAATGCCAGAGTTGGCCGCATCACTAAGCTGTTGAGTTGCCATAAGAACAGAGCAGTTTTTCTTCGCCATGGATTTAAGCCAGTCGCGGATTTTGCCCCTGAATTCTGGATGACCCAGCATGAGCCAGGCCTCATCAAGGATGATGAGTGTAGGGCGACCATCCAGAGATTCTTCAATGCGACGGAAGAGATAGAGCAGCACCGGCAGCGCGTATTTCTGGTCCATGTTCATGAGATGTTCAATCTCAAAAGTCATGAAGTCAGAAATATCAAGGCCATCTTCTTCTGCATCGAGCAGATGCCCCATGTTTCCATCAATGGTGTATTGCTTGAGCGCCTCACGAACAACATTGTTCTGTACCGTGACCGTAAATTCAGACAGGGTTTTCGAATGAGTCTCAGACATACTCTTAATGGCGTCAGCGATCGCGTTTCGCATCGGTGCATCAACCTTAACCCCGTTCAGGATCAGAATGGCTTCAATCCATTCCATCGCCCATGTACGGCGGGTAGGAGTATCCAGTCGTGATAAAGGAGCAAATGCCAGCTGGTTATCATCACCGGCAATCGTGAAATGCTTCCCGCCTACGCCCTTGCAGGTTGCAAGCATCGACAGGCCTTTGTCGAAAGTGAAAATTCGCGAGTCAGCATAACGTCGCCACTGCATAGCGATTAACGCCAGATGGGTAGATTTACCGGCACGGGTCGGTCCGAACATGAAAGCGTGGCCGAGGTCACGAACATGCAGATTAAGTCGGAATGGCGTATTCCCTGACGTAACACAGTGCGTTAACGGCGGTGCGCCTACTTCGAACATCGGACTTGGGGCTTTGTTTTCGCCCGGCCAGATAGTGCTGGTCGGTATCAGATCGGCAAGGTTAAGGGTATTTACCAGCGGGCGCCGCACATTTTCAACACCGTGGCCCGGTAAGGAACCAAAGTAGGCATCCATCGTGTTAACGGTTTCAATTCGCGCGGCGAAGCCGGTATTGTTAACAGCCTTGCGCATAAACTCTGCTGCTGCTTCGACCTTCTGACGGTCCTCATTCATCAGGACAATAACACTGGTGATGTAACCCTGGCTGACCAAACCGGAGTTAGTCTCTGCAATAGCAGAAGACGCATCGTTGACCATAGACAATGCGTCTTCATCAACGTAGCCGTTATTGGTATTGAACAGCTGAGACATAAAACCGCGTACTTTCTGTTTCCATTTCCTGCGGAATGCCGTCAGCTTTGAAATGGCTTCGTGAGCATCGAGGAAAATAAAGCGCGTTGACCAGCGGTATTCACATGGCTGTTCGGCCAGCTTACTGAGAATGCCCGGATAAGATTCAGACGGGTAGCCTTCAATCGCCACAACCTGAATGAAGTTTTTCCCGATACGCGGCGTAATGCCAGGAATAAGCTCCTGACCTCCAATGAGGCTATCCAGGTAAATAGGGTTATTTGGCAGGCGTATAGGATGTTGCAGGCCCGTAATGCAATACTGCAGGTACTCCAGCTGCTGATCCATCGTTGCAATGGAGCCATCTTCCTGCACGACTTTCACGCCGTTCAACCGTTCAATCGAAACAGCCTGTGAAAGGTTTGCCTGAATGATGCCGATTTCATGCTTAAATTTTTCGATGAGATTAAGCGTAGCGTCTTTATCAGTAGAGGCTTCGCGATCATCATCAAACATCAATTCGGTGAATTTACTTTCTGCCAGCGCAGGCGGGAACCAGGTGAAGGTAACGACAAAGCACCCTTCATACAATTGCCCCATCTTTTCAAACAGACGGCGACGTTCTTCATCGATGGCCGCGGAAACACGGTCGGGAAAGTGCGAAGCGTTTCGGTCACTGTATGACGGAGCCGGACTACGCATTGCATCAACGTGCATCATCCAGCCGTTACCGAGTCTGCCAATCGCTTTATTAATGCGAAATGAGACAAGCTCTCTTTCCTGATCGGTCGAACTCGCGTTGTCAGCACCTTTAAAAAAGAATGACGCCATAAAGGAACCGTTCTTACATACGATCACGCCATCATCAACAACAGCGGCGTACATAAGCATGTCGGCTACAGCTTCATCCTCCGAGCGATTTTTTTTAAGGTGATATTCCTTCACCATACGCAAATAGAAAGCCAGCATCATGCCAAGCAAGATCAGACCTATCAGCGCAACTAAGACAGGAATTACGGTATTCATTTTTTCACCCTTTCATAACGTTTGCCTTGGGTTCCTGTATTTTTGCGGAACGGCGTAGCACGGGGTGCATAATACGGCTGGCTGTATTTGAGGCTACGCAGATAAACATGGCGCAACATCGGATCTGATTTAGCCATTTTCCTTAACAGGAAAAGTGCTCCCCCCCAAATCCCGATGCCTACACCGGCAGCGATCCAGTCTTGTGATGTAAAGATAAGGACCGCTGCCAGCAGGATTGAAAACATAACCAATTCACGGTCCCCGCCCATGAAGAGGTTCGTTCTTGAAGCCGCCCTACGAATGGGGATCGTGCGTAATGCCATGGTTATGCCACTCCCCCTGTTTTAGAGCTGGTCAGCATTGCTGCCAGTTCTGCACCCTGCCCTGTGATTGCAGACAACGTGTTTTGAGCCGCAACCAGGAAGCTAAGAACAAGAACGATGAAAATCAGGGTACGAAGGAACCCGTTCATATCACCGCCGAAGATCAACATCGCGCCTGCACCGACCAGGCCGATAATGGAAGCGGTATATGCAAATGGTCCTGTAACAGAAGTACGGATGTTGGTCATCCAGTCATCGAACGGCAGGCCACCGCCAGATGTGTTTGACGCCAGAGCAGGTTCAGCTGCCATGAAAAACAGCATCGCGCCCAAAAATGCAATAAAGGCGTGTTTGCTGAGATTGAAGTGGGAAAGACCTGTTTTCATTAAATAACCCCTTACTAAGGTTGTTCTGGAACGATTTGAATAAGGTTGAGCTTTATGGCCTGCCCGTTGGCCTGAGTTTCGTTGCTGTGTGTGGTAGATATGTCCTCCATTTTTTAAGCTGCAATGAGCTGGGAAATGTATTCCCCGTTTTCATAACCCTGAATCTCGCGGATTTCTTTAATCCGGCGACCCTCAGTAGTTTTAGATATCTGGACGATCACGTTGACTGCTTCGCCAATTACCGGCTCAATTTCTCGCGGAGCAAACGGGTTACGTGAGATCAGTGAACGCAGACGCGTGAGAGCAGAAAGCGTGTTGTTGGCGTGAAGTGAGGCCGCGCCGCCCTCATGCCCGGTGTTCCAGGCGTCAAGCATATCGAGGGCTTCCGGGCCGCGTGTTTCACCTACGAAAATACGGTCAGGTCGCATACGCAGGATCAGACGAAGAATGTCTGTCATGGTGACGTCAACGGTGGTGTGATACTGAACAAAATTTTGCGCGGCGCACTGCAGTTCGCCCGTATCTTCGATAATGCAGATACGCTCGTCTGGAAACTGACGAACTATTTCAGCAATGATGGCGTTTAACAGCGTTGTTTTCCCTGAACCAGTACCACCAATAACCAGAATATTTTTATGTGCGGCAATTGCGCGACAAATAAAATCAGCCTGCGCCCTGGTCATTACACCTTTATCTACATATTCATCCAGAAGGAAAATGCGTGAGGCTTTCTTACGAATAGCAAAGGTTGGACCTGCAACCAGTGGCGGCAGCTGCCCCGCAAAACGGGAACCATCAATAGGGAGTTCACATTCAAGAAATGGCGATTTGTGATCGATAATCTTTTTGTGAAAGCCCGCAATAGTTTGAAGAATGGTTTTTGAACGTTGTACAGGCACTGTTCCCATGCAGAACATAGGCTGACCGAATTTCTCACGCCACAGCTTGCCATCCGGGTTCAGCATGATTTCCAGCGTTTCAGGATCTTCCAACGCTTCCATCAGACTTGGCCCCATGTCCCTTTTGAGCTTTTCTATCGCTCTTAAATCAACGGAATCTACAGCGTCCATAATTCCTCTTTTTCTTTACACAGCTTTTACAATAGAAATTACGGCAAACGATATACCGAAACAAACTTGCAAGCAAGAGTTAATCCAGCATTAAAGCGAAATTATTGGTGGTTCGAAGACGGGGAAAGGAGATGTTTTTTAGCGGCTAAAATCTGCATCCCTGCAGAACCATCCTTTTCTGGCGTTAACTGTCTTTCTTTTCCTGCATTTTTTCCAGCATTGCCTTTGCTTCCTGCCCTAACTTCTGGCGTGCCTGATCACTCCACATACGTACCCGAAAGGCTTGCTGTTCGGAAAGTATGACGGACACTCTTACATAGCCAGGGGGAAGGCTCTTAACAGGTTTTCCATCAGCCATCAGCATAAGGCTGTGTTCATCAAGATCAGTTGTTTCAAGGAGAACGGGAAGGGCTACATCGAGGGCATTAGCAATGGATTCCATCACCCTTAAAGATGGGTTCGCTTTTCCATTTGTTAGGTCCGACAAAAAAGAGATTGATACCCCAGCTTTTTGGGAAAGCTCCTGCTTCGTCATACCTCTTTCTTCAAGCAGTCTGAGGATGTTAGTAAAAAAAATTAGGTTGTACACGATACGCTTACGCCTCGATGTAAATTTTAGCGGCTAAAATGTTGACCGAATCAAATTGTTTAGCTAAACTCTATATTCCCTAGTCACAGAGATAGAGATCTGCATATGAAAAATCTTAATCGTTTTCAGTTTATCGGAAATCTAACAAAAGACACAGAGTTACGGTATACAGCAAAAAGCACACCGATCGCAATTTTCGATATAGCGGTTAACGGGAGCTATAAAGAACAGGAAAGTGGTGAAGTCAAGGAATATACCGACTTTTTCCGTATCAAGGTATGGGGTAAGGCTGCAGAAAACGCTGCAAAGTTCCTGGGGAAAGGTTCGCAGGTCTTTGTAGAAGGTTCTATGCGTAACACTCAGTATGAATCGAACGGCCAAAAAGTGTATGGCATCGATTACATTGCTGAAAATATCCAGTATTTAAATACAAAATCCCCGGCAAGCAGTCCCGCAGCTGCTGGTAATGAAAACTGATTGCTGATGCAACATGGGATAGAATGAAAGGCCCGCTATGGGCCTTTTGATTACAGGTATAATTTACGGCGACAATCATCCAAGGGAGATGCTATGAAGCGCACCGCCAAAAGCGCCATCGATTCTGTTAAAGATGCGCTGATGAAAACTCATCGCGATGATCTTATACACAAATCAGATGAAGAATTACGCCAGGCACAGCTTTCGCTCTTTGATCTCGCACCTTGGGATGATGATATGCGGGCTATGCCGAATGATTACGCGCGGTCTGCTCTGTTCACTGTAAGGAATAAGAGAAAAAAACGTGAAGCCTGTGATAACAAAGCTATTTATCACGTTAATAAAGACGTCAGTATCAACTACACCGGTATTGAGTTACGGGCAGAAGATGATGAGCTGGTATGGCAACAAATACTTGAGTACGCCAAAAACTATCCTTTAGGTGAGAAAATTTACTTTTCGTTTTACCAGTTGTGTAAAGACTTAGGCTGGGCTGTTAATGGTCGCTATTACAAAAAAGCTGAGGAATGCCTTTCCAGGCTGCAGGCGACATCGATGCATGTTACATCCGAACGATTAGGCCGATTGAAATCGCTGTCTTTAATCAAAGAGTTTGACGTTGTGGAACGTGGCACCAAGAAAGCCGTTTGTGAAGTAGAACTCTCACCACAAATGGTTTATCTGTTTGCAGGTGATCACTATACAAAATTCATCTGGATAAAATACCGGAAGCTGTCCCCGATAACCCGCCGCTTATTCGACTATATGGCTTCACATAAAGAGCCGTTTCCGCTCAAACTCGAAACCTTCAAAATGATGTGCGGCTCCGATACAGAACAGGGCTGGAAATGGAAACAACAGGCCAAAGATGCGTGTGCAGAACTGGCTGAAAGTGGTCTTGTCAGTTCCTCCTGGGTTCAGGGCGATGCAATTTTTTGTTTAAGGGCTGCTGATGCGAAACTAGGGGAAGCTGATGCAAAGGCTTAGTTATTCACCTGCTATTGACATATGAGGTAGCTAAACTTTTCGAAAATAACCTGAGCGGTGCATAAACCGTGTGCAAATTGGTCCTGTGTTGACACTTGAGGTAGGGCGTATTGACACTTGAAGTAGATCGGTTCCAGTGATCCTGAAAATTAGCAGTTTAGATGAACATTTTTTAAACCATTCTTTGTTTAGCTAAATAAACTGTTAGTTTTATTCACAATATCTGTGGATAAGTCTGTGATTATCTCAATTTTGTATTGACACTTGAGGTAGAAAAGCGTGACATTTGAGGTAGAAACTATTGACATTTGAAGTAGGTTTTTTTGACATTTGAGGTAGGGATCGTTGACATTTGAAGTAGGATCTATTGACATTTGAGGTAGACCGGGTTTAAAAAAAACCTTTAAAATCAAAAACATAAAGCCTGTTTTTTTATCCTCTAACCCTTCTTTTAACCTATAACCTCTTTTTTAACCCTTTATATAACCCTTTTTTTTAACCATAAACGCCCCCGAAGGGGGGAAACCCCCCTTCTCAATCCCACCCGGCCGCAAGCGGCCTCCCATCCCCCCAGGGGCAAGCCCCTCGACCGCAAGCGGTCTTCACCCCAAAATGACTCACTCGCTTCGCGAGCTTAGGCCGCTTCGCTCTGCCAGAGATAAATCTCTGGCGCAGCCGCACTAACCAACGTGCAAAACATCTGGCCGTTAAAGGATTTCTGCTCCGGGCCTTATTAAGGCCCGGAGCAGAAACCTTAACGGATGATGTAACTACTTAATAACCCACTCGCTCCGCGAGCTTAGGCCGCTTCGCTCTCGGCAAAGTACCTTTGCCGGAAATAGATACTCGCTAAAGATACCAAGCACACTTCGAAATTCTGAGCCGCTATAAGACAGCAAGGGTTTACGCCAGAAAGAAGAGCTTTAAAGGGATCGTCTTAGGATCGATATGCGCGATTGGATCATTTCCGAATGTTCCAAATTGGCGTCTCCATGTTCCATTTTGGTTGCATGGTCCGCATTTGATGATATAATGAACACTCAATAATATGATGGAGCGCTGGTATGATTGGTAGCTTTAAGGACGGTCAGAACGGTGAGCTTGCAGCGTTCTACGTGCATGGGACACGGAGCGCACAGATACCGGCCATCATTGAAAAGCCGCTTCGCCGTAAGCTGTCTCTTCTGGCCGCTGCCAGCAGTGAAAAGTCATTGTTCTCGCCGCCCGGTAATAATTATGAACGCTTGCAGGGTAATCTCGCTGGATGGTCAAGCATTCGGGTGAGCATTCAGTGGCGTCTAATCTTTCGCTGGCGCGATGGCCATGCTTACGACATTTATCTCGATCCACATAAGTACCGCTAGGGGGGAATATGGATACGATCACCGCAGAACCAACCACTGTAGGCGAAATGCTGTCAGAAGAGTTTTTAAAGCCGCTGAACATCACCCAGGCAGAGCTGGCGCTGGTAATGGGTGTGTCCCGCAAAGTTATCGGCCAGATAATCAATAACAGCCGCCGTATCAGCGTAGCAGAAGCCTCACAGTTGGCCGTATTGTTCCAGACTGATGAAGACTTCTGGATTAACCTGCAGGCCGCTCATGACCGTTGGGAGAGCCGGAATATTATAGCGAATAACCATTTCCGCCCTATTCAGGATCTGCTCGCGGAGGCAGGTTGATGATCAATTACGTAGAAATAGCCCGGAGCTGGCGATTACAGAACCCGGAACATGCCGATAGCGGCATAGTGCTTATCTGGAATGAAGCGGTTTACGGCTGGAAAAACTGTCTGCGTGACCCTCAACATGAAAGACCTGGTGCAATAGCTATTGATTCCAGTGAGCATATTTTTATTGCCGAAGGTGGTAACGAGTATGATGGTGCGAAGTGTTGGGTTGTTTTGGAAAATAAGAAGGAACTTATATGAATGATAATGCGCATTTTGAAACGGTATTTACGACATTCCCGTTACTTCACTTTGGAATAATTGTTGCTGCTTTGTCATATATAACTTTTGCGGTAATGATGAATTTCATCAAGCGTAGTCAATTTTTAAAGAAAGTTTTAGATGGTAAGTATGATCTACCTGGAAATGCTGATAAAGAAGAAGAGGTCTGGAAGCAGGAACCATTTTTAAGTTTTATAAAATGGGACAAAAAACGCTGCATTATCCATTCAATAGTATCTGCCGTTTTCTTTGTTTTGATCATTGCTTCATTTACTTATTATCTGTTTGAGGTGGGAACCAAAAAGGATTTATATCTGTTTGTGTTTACTTTTTCATTACTTGCAAGTTGTCACAATTTAATAAAATCTATTCACGCAATGATTGACGCCAAGAAAATGAATAAAGATCTCAAAGAGAATATAAGTGCTGATTTGTTTAACTCACACTTCAAAAAATTTATTAAAGCAGAAGGCATTTATTTATACTGCTCTCTATTTTTTGATATTGCATGTATCATTGTTATTGGCTGGATGCTGTATTCAGAAATTGTTGGGAAATAGAATAAAACACTTCACATTATAGGACAATATGTCCTATAATGTTTGTGAAGGCCGGGTAAGTCACTCAGGTCAATTACCGGAGAACTCCGATGAAAGATGTACTTAAGAACCTCCCTCCCCTTGTCGATACTGTAACTGTTAAGGTTGCTAACGTTACTAAGTATGATGATCACCAGGTAGAAATTCGCGAAGCAGATACCAATCTTCTTATCTGGCGAGCATGGGATTTTGAACCGGATTTTGAATATAATTTCAAGCAGCAGCTGCAGCGTTTCATCAAGAACTGATTCGCAAACTGGCCCGCATAGCGGGCCTTCTCTTTTTATTGGAGATAGCTACTTGGTAGCTATGATTAGGTATTTAACTCTTGATGTGTAGGACAAAATGTCCTATACTGTTTGAGAAGGCCGGGTAAGTCACTCAGGTCAACTACCGGAGAACTCCGATGAATAACGAAGTTATCGTTACTGCTCGTAAACTTACAGATTATGAAGAACGCCTGATGTTTATGCCGAAATTTTTCGGTCAATACTGGCATTTTGTGGAAAACCACACTTATAACTGGATGCGTAAATTAAGCCCTGAAAATAAAAGCAAATATTTAAGTAGTGCGCTGGATAAAATTGAAGCCCATTACGATGGTGGTGAATGGGATTTTTATGAGCTTTCGAATGGTGGTTATTTTATGGCACCAAACAGCCGTGAACATTACCGTATTTCTGTCCAGGGTAATTACTTTGACGGTTTGTTAAGCGCAGAAGCTGCAGGTATGGTGGCAACCAGTTTTGTGCTGGCCCAGCTTGCTAATTCTAATCTGCCATTTTCAGAAAGATGCAGTGCTTATTATCATCAACTGTTTGATTACGCCAGCGGGCATCAAGAATATGCGCAGTTCCGTGCGGCCATCGATTAAGTGAGTCTTTATCCCCTGCTATGCAGGGGATTTTTCAGGGGTTTAATATGTCCAAACATTATCCTGGCGATGACTCTCGCGATCAGCAAATGGAAGCCATTGCGCAGCAGCTGCCGGACGACCATCGCATTCTGGACGCGGCGTACTCAGCGCTAATTGATTTGAATAAAGCCTGTATGACCGGAGATCCGCAACAGCGTCATGATGCTGTGTACCGGTTTGAAGCCTGTATCTGGAAAATGAACGGTAAAACCTTCTTTGGGTGTAATGCCGGTGAACATGAAGCGGCTCATGTTATTAGTGAATATTGCCGTGCTGATGACGGTAGCGTTCCTATGTGGGGCCAGCACGGTGATTTTATCATTGAAAGTTTCAGTGGTATGCGAGCAAGGGTTAAGGTCGAAGCCGGATGTATGATGGGTTATCTTTCCACCTCGTTTCATGCCGTTGATTTAGGCGCACCCTTTATATCCGAAACAGGGTATCGCTCGCATTTCGTTCAGCTTTCAGATGTCAGACCTGGCGAAACCGTTGATGCACACGTATCCCGCGTATTTCAAAGCCTGATTGACGCCAGAAAGAAACCTGCTTTTATCGCTGCTGATTCCCGTGACAGGCTGGCATCTGAGCCTTTGCCTGATTGGTTAAAATCCCTTTCGCCCCCCCCTGACAGAACGCCTCTAACGCTCCCTGACGGCTTTGTTAGGGTTGAAGCGTTATTACCTGCCTCTAAAGCATTTATCGCCCGTAAATGGGCTGTAGCAGCTCAGGAACGCATTACTGCTATTGTGCAGAGAGAAAGGGAGGCTGAAAGAGAGGCTATGCGGGCCGAAAGCGAACGGCGCAAGCAGCTGGCAAAGGAACGTCCCAAAGAATACAAAGATCGGATGATTACGGTTCAGCGCTATAAGGAATTTTACGTTGGTGCTCGATGTGAAATCGTGAGTGTGCATCATCCGGTGTTTGCTAAAAATATTGGCACTATTGTAAAAATCGTTACGATATACGATTCAGGATGCGTGGAGGCGCATGAAGATAAGCCTATACGCTATCGAATCAACCGTCGCGGAACTCAGGTAGTGGATTTTGACCCTACTTGCGTTCGTACTTTTTACAATGTTGATCAACTGAAATTACTGGAAGACAACAAAACAGGTGAATCGTGAATGCAAACTAAACCCTACCCTGTCTCAATCAGGTCAGAATGTTTTTTACCCTTTGGTGCGGGATGGGTTTGTCCGACGCCAGAAGAAATTCGTACTTTGATGCAGATAGCAGAGCTAACAGGAAGCAAAGCAGCCACACTGACGGGACTCAAAGACAGTCGAACCGTCAGGCGCTGGATCGGGGGGGATACCCCCATTCCTTTTTCGGCCTGGGCTATCCTGGTTGAATATGCCGGATTGGGTAAAATCTGGAAGGTGTGAAAAGAATTTTAGCCGCTAAAATTGCAGTGTAGGACAAAATGTCCTATAATATTTGTGAAGGCCGGGTAAATCACTCAGGTCAGCAGCCGGAGAATTCCGATGAAAAATACACTTATCCATACTCACTGCAAGCGTTGCGGCTGCAGTCTCACCATGCTTAAACATAGCGTTTTTGGTGCAAATTCATTAAAGGCTGAATTAGGTCAAATTTGTGCTGAATGTCTTACGCCAGAAGAAAATCAACGTATCAGCAAAGAAATCATGGAGCTTGCTGTTCGGCGCGTATGTCAGCCAACATTAACGCTTCATCGCAGAGGACACTAGCTAACCGGTTCAGTGTCTGAATCCAGCAGGAGGCCAGTATGACCAATGTCGTTAAATTTCCTCGTCAAGAGGACAGTAAACCGCAGCAGGGCCAGCCGGTCGAGAATGCTGCCGGTCAAACATCAGGGAGCGCCATGCGTAATATCATGCATGGTGTCATTGGTGCGGTGTACATGGTGCTGGTCATTCTATGGATTCCTGTTCGCTTCCTGCTGATTGCGAACGTTGTCATTCAGTTTTTCAAAATGATGTTTAAATGGAGCGATGGCGCGTTTGCTGCAGCCTGGCCGTTTGTGATCAGTTTCCTTGTGCTGGCTATCCTGACTTATATTATGGCAACATGGAAACCCAAAGTGCCGTAATGGTATTGAGTTGTCATTTTATGCAGGAACATAAAAGGAGTCTGATTGTGAGTGGAGGTTTACTCGGTGCGATTTTTAAGGGGCATTTTTATGTGTTCCTGTTTGTGGGCCTAATTACGCTGCTGCAGTCTGTGCTATTCGCAGTTGTGGGTGAGTACAGGCTTTCCCTTCTTTGCCTGCTGGCGTCAGTAACTACTCCTGGACTGGCCCCGTTTGATAGCTATGAAGAACCATTAAAAAGCCCGCACGCGGCGATACGCGGTCTTGCTACCTTTGGTAGCCGTCATTACCGGCTGTGTCGCCTGATTTGCCTGGCGGCGGCGATACTGATGCTAGTGAGTATCAAAAATTAAACCGGCAGTAGCCGGTTTTTTTTCACTCATTTCTTGTCATTACCTTTTTGTTTAGCTAAACTTTTGTATAGCTAAACACGGAGGGCGTTATGACAAAGATTTTAACTACCGCAGAACACAATCAAGCAAGAGCTGATCTCGCCACATTAACCGCTATCGTTGAGAACTACGCTGTTACCCACCCCAAAAAACATGGCTGGAGTACCCTGGGCGCATTTTGTATGCCTGCAGTTTTCGTACTTGTTGTTGGATACTCCATCATGACGGATATTGATCCACTGACTGGCGCAGTATTCTCATTGATTGGATGTGTCATGTTGTATGGCGCTGTAGGGGCTGCAGGTTATCTCCAGGGAAAATGGCATAACGATGAACTTGATATGTCAGATCTTCATAAAATTCGTGCTTTTTCTCCATTTGTGAAACAGCTGATCACTAACGGCATGGCAAAGAATAACGGTCTGCTGACTTATACCCTGCTTGAAAGCCTGCTCTGTGAAATCGAGTTCGCGCTGAAAGAAGATGACCTGCGTTTCAATATAAATAAGCAACTTAATGTGTAGTTGCGATTTTAGCGGCTAAAAAGATTGTACAAATCATTTTGTTTAGCTAAACTAAATCAAAATGTAAGACAGAGGCTATTATGACAGGTGCAGGAAATATCGAGGTTCCAACTAAGGAACGGCTGAAAGAGGTCATTTTACCGACCTTATTCAGCGATGCAAATGCGATAAGCAGATATGGCGAATCGGAAATTTCTTCTAATGCTATGGACCGCTACTCGTCGCTTATGGAAAAGTCAGCTGTCTCCGCGTTATCCGGTTCAATAAGCCAAATAGTTAATGCGCTGGCTGAGGCCGATCCCCGGACCATTGCAAGGAAACCATCATGGTTTTCCCGTTTCTCAGGTACACATCTTGAAAAAAGGGTTCGTTATCAAAAAGCTCGCATGAATGTTGAGGCTTTAATAGGTGAAGGGAAAAGTTACATGGAGCACGTATACGAAATGCTTCATGCGCTTGAAGATCTCATGGTGATTCATCATCAGGAAATTGAAAGGCTCAAAGTTTACATTGACGCCGGAAGGGAATTTTTACGCGAAGTACCAGAAGAACCGAAAGCCGACGACCTGAATATTGTCTTTGATAAGCCGCGTGAACGATTTGCCAGGAAAATCGCAAACCTTGCTACGTTGCTTGCTTCGCATGAAATGAGCGTCACGCAAATGAAAATTACCCGCGCTCAGTGCATTGATATTCTGGACCGTTTCAACGAAACCGTGAATGTCCTGGTTCCTGTCTGGCGACAACATACCCTGTCGCTAATCACGACAACAAACATGGACCCGGATATGGTCAGTAAAGCTACCCAGGCACACCAGGCGCTTATGAAAAGTCTGCATAAGAGTTTAGAGGGGATTGATAAATGAATACTCAAACTGCCACCAATACTGCAATTACGCCGTATGTCATTAATGCAACCGAACTGGAAAAGTTTGGTTTACGCCAGGAAGATGAATCTGAGATTCAGGCTGTTGCTGAGCGTATTGATGCCAGCAACCCGGACACGGTGTATCAGTTTGGTCGTGATGTTGCGGAAAATACTGCAGCTTATGCAGATAGCCTGTTGGAACAGATCAGAAATAAAGATCTGGATGACGCTGGCTCTAAGCTGACGGAAGTCGTCAACCTGGCCCGCAGCGTGAATGTTTCTAACCTGACGGAAAGCCGTTCTAACCTGCCGGTCATCGGTCCGATTATCAATAAAATTCGCACACGGGGTAAGAATTTCGCTGCACAGTTTGATTCTACCCGCGAGCAGATAGATGCGCTGGTATCTGAGGTGTCTATTACGCAGCGTAGCCTGGCTGCTAATAACGGTGCATTGCAGCAGATGTTTGAAGAGGTGGTAAAAGAACATCACCTTCTTGGCGTCCACATTGCCGCAGGCAAGGTCCGTCTTTCGCAGCTGCAGCTGCAGGCTGAGAAGCTAAGAGCGAGTGTCGGAAATAACCCTGCCTCTTTCCAGGAAGTAGCCGATCTCGATACGTTGATTTCTAATCTGGATAAGCGAATCGGAGATTTGATCGTGTCTCAGCAGTCGGCCATGCAGGTTCTGCCGATGATTCGTATCATCCAGGCGAATAATCAGAACCTTGTTGATAAATTTCATAGCGTTAAAGAAACAACGGTCCCGAACTTTAAGAGACAATTCCTGTTGGCTATTTCCCTGAATGGTCAGCGTAATGCTGTTAACCTGGCGAATGATATTGATAACGCCAATAACGAACTCCTTCGCAGTAACGCAAAACTGCTGCACCGGAATGCGGTTGAAACGATGCGCGCTAATCAGCGGCTTGTAATCGACGTCAGCACGCTTAAAGAGGTACAGGATACGCTGATCCAGACTGTCGGTGACGTTATTAAGATTCAACGTGAGGGGGCGACAAAACTCCGTGAGACTGAAAAGCAGGTGTTAACCATGCGTGAAAATCTCAGGGCCAGACTGACTCAGAAAGGGATCACTCAGGAGGTTTAAGATGGTTAAGACTGACAGTATCGGGCAGGAGGTATCTGCCCTTGATAAACGTACCCGCACGATCAGCAGAAGCGGTATTGTTTTACTTATCTCAGGGCTGGTAACACTGGTCGTTGCGGGAGTAGGCTATGCCATTTCGCGTTTGTTAAGTCCGGGTATTAATGATTTTATGATAGATGTACCGGGGCTATTGTTACCTTCTGCCGGTCATGGAGAAGCAAGTGATGTGTTCTCATCTGCAATGCCATTCACATCAGCGTTCTCAGGCTACCTTTCATCGCCACTGTTTACCGCTATCCCGGTGGGGATTGTTGTTGTGTACGTTGCTTTTAAGGTGTTTGACGGGGAAGGTGTAACGTCCATTCTTCCTCTATTGGGAATCCTTCCCGTCATCTTCGGAGCCAAGATGATGTTGGGTACGTTAACTGAAACGCCAGAAGATGATTCCTCTTCTCCGACAGAAGTAGTCAGGCAGCTTATCAAGGATGATAAGCCTGCAGAGCTTGTTACCTATCTTGAAAAGAAAAGCGGCCAGACTCCAGAAACCGCTAAGTTACTTGATTACGTCAAAGCGCAGGCCAGTATCCGGGAAAACAAACCCGATATCGATCTGGTCAGGAAGGTTGTAGCCGACTATCAACGTAATCCAGCTGAGCCTGTCCCTGCTGATGTCAGATACGGGCTTGAAATGACTGCTTTTAAGGAAACAATCACGCCACCGGCTACCCGTTATGCGCAGGGAAAACTGAAAAAGGCTCGTTTCTTTACCTCCGTTTCATCTGCAGGATTTTCGATTAGTGGCATTCTTGTTCTCCTCGGAGGCATGTTATTCCTGTGGGGTGCGCAGATGAAAAAACGAGTAGCTTTCATCAAAGGTGTTGCACTGAAATAACCCGGTTATCCGGGTTTTTTAGATCGGAAGAGCACACGTCTGA
>ERZ506952.127-NODE-127-length-67342-cov-13.3716_pt1 | contig 67342 bp, 65 predicted proteins | sample MGYA00512896_ERZ506952 | MGnify/ENA metagenome assembly ERZ506952 | reverse complement strand
CTGCCTGACCGGTAAGAAACTGACCAACATGCGTGCTTCCGGTACTGACGAAGCCACGGTTCTGGTTCCACCGGTTAAGATGACTCTGGAACAAGCTCTGGAGTTTATCGATGACGACGAACTGGTAGAAGTGACGCCGCAGTCTATCCGTATTCGTAAACGTCACCTGACGGAAAACGATCGCCGCCGCGCGAACCGTGGTCCGAAAGAAGATTAATTGATAATCTTGTGACGAAAAAAGCCGCTGATTTCAGCGGCTTTTCTTTACCTCAATCTATTCAGAAGAAATATTTAACCCCAACGCGAATCTGATTTTGTTCGCGGTGATAGGGTTCTACGTTCCGGTCCAGCCAGCGCAGTTCGAAGTAGGGCAGCCAGTTCTGGTTGATCCGATAACGGAAGGTATTCGTAATTTCCCAGTGATGATCCTTGCCATTGCTGCTATTAAAATCATTCACCCGCATAAAATAGTGGGGTTCAAAGGTATACGAGAATTTATCGGTAATAATAAAGTTCCAGTAGTTGCCGATCTCATAGGTATCGTTATTATCCCGATCGCCATTTAAATCGACCGAGCTGTAATTATTATGGTTGTAGCGGTTACGCACCGTCAGATTAAACCACGGTGTAAACTTGTAATTCACGTCCAGATACACCGCGCCGCTGGAGCCAATACTCTTGTCGGTAATCAACCCGCCAGGTTGGATCGTTAATTTATCCGTGGGTTTGAAGAGCGGATACCAGCCCTCGATCTCGTTATAGCCGTGTTTTAACTCGTCTTCACGCTGGAGCGTATAGGTATTAGTGAGCATAATGCCCGCACCCATGTCAAAGTTATAGCCAACGCGCAGCATGATCTCTTGTTGATCGGATGCCAGATTATACGCCTCCCGGTTTTCGACATAAGCGCCAGCAACTACAGAGGTGGATATCACTGAAGATAACAGAATGAGAGTATGTAATGTTTTCATCATAAATCCATTTTTTAAGCGTAGGGAAGCCGCCATCCATCTGGATGGAAATAGCGGCAAGATTTGTTTAAAGATTTACAGTAGCGATGTTTTTATTGTTATTGGTTACGTCAGAACGAGTGTTGTTCTTTTTTCGTTGATTTATTTCCTCAATAATAAAAGCGAAACGCGCTTCGTTAAGCTTATAAAAGAAACCCATGGTCAGTGCAGCAATAATCGCCAGACCACAGGGCCAGAGAAAAATTAACTGGCGTAATCCCAGTAAGGTCGCGTCGCTTTGCGCGATGTTGGGGATATAACCAATCTGGGTCAACATCATTCCGGGCAGGAACCCCGCCAACGCAGCGGAAATCTTGCGCGAAAAGGTATATCCGGTATAGACGGAACCTTCTGCGCGAATCCCCGTTTTCCATTCGCCGTAATCCACGGTATCCGGCACCAGCGCCCAGTTCAGGCTGTTCACGAAGGCGGTACCGAAGAAGGCTACACAGGAAAAGGTGACGAATAAAAAGGAGGTTCCGCCCCAAAAGAAATTCAGGATATCCCCAACTGCCCAGAGCGTTAGCCCTCCGAGATAAACCTGTTTTTTACCGAAACGCCTTACGGTCATGGGTACTAACAGTACACCTGCCAGAATGCACCCCATGCTGAAGAAGCCCATCCATGAGAGCAAATGGATATCGTTCAGAACGTACTGTGTGTAATAGACCTGGATCGCCAGTTTGATGTTGAACGCTGCCAGCGTACACAGATTGGCAATACACAGCACTAACAGAGGTGGGTTGCGGAAAATCGCGCAGAACGACTTGAGAATGCCAGGCTTATGGTGATCTGGCACGATTTCGATGTAACGTTCCTTAACGCCACGGAAACACCACCACATACTGAACAGTCCGCACACGGAGAAAATCAGCGCGGCAATTAAATAGCCCAACGATGGCGAACGGGTAAACAACGCCTGAATCGGCATAAAGCCGACGGTACACAGCAGCAGACCAATGGTTGCGCCGCCCTGGCGCCAGGCGGCAAGCTGGGCGCGTTCGTGCGGGTTTTTGGTGATAGCAGGCACCATTGCACCATAAGAGCAGTTCATAAGGCTATAAAACAAACCAAACAGCATAAACAGGAGGGTGGCCAGCGTCGTCTTCACCGTTAAGGTAAAGTCCGTGGCAAAGAACTGCGCGCTGGCAACCAGCGCCACGGGAAAAGAGGCATAAAGTATGAAGGGGCGGAATTTACCCATTACACCAATATTACGGCGTGAATCCAGCAATACACCGGTTAATATATCGGTAAAGGCAGTAAAGAACTTCGCCACCAGGAAGATTATGCCGCCGTAATACGCAGGCATCCCCAGCACATCGGTATAAAACTTAAGCAGATACAGCGTCCCGATACACAGCATCAGGTTTGAGCCAAAATCACCTATGCCGTAGGCGCACTTCTCACGCAGGCTCAGTTTCAGCGTTAGCGGATCATGGTCAGACATAATCGCCTCTCATAACGCCCCGTAGGGCGTTGGATATTATTGTTTTAAATCGTTTGTTTACGGGCTTCGATTTCGCCAACGATACGGATATACATTTTTTCGTTGAGGTTGTAGAAACAGCCCATTGCAATGATGGTGACGACCGCCAGCGCACAGGGATAAATAAAGATCAGCTGCCGTAACCCCTCGACCGTTCCCGCCGATTGCACCACGTTAGGCACATAGCCGATTTGGGTCAGCATCCATCCCGGGAAGAAGCCGGCCAGCGCCTGTGAAACCTTACGGAAGAAAGTAAAACCGGTGTAAACCGTCCCTTCAGAACGCACGCCAGTTCGCCATTCGCCGTATTCCACCGTGTCGGAAACCAGCGCCCAGTTCAGGCTGTTCACAAACGCAGAGCCGAAGAATGCCAGGCAGGAGAACGCGACAAAACTGACTGAGCCTCCGCCGAAGAGGTAGTTGAGGAGATCGCCTGCAACCCAGATCAGCAGGCCACCGATATAGACCTTTTTCTTGCCAAAGCGACGCACCATCCCCGGCATTAAAAAGACGCCGATGAAGATACAGCCCATGCTGAAAAAGCCCATCCACGACAGCAAAATCGGATCGTTCAGCACGTACTGGGTGTAATAAACCTGGATCGCCAGCTTGACGTTAAATGCGCCGAGCGTGCAGAGATTGGCAATACACAGGATGAAAAGCGGACGGTTACCGGCGATGGCACGAAAGGACTGCAATAATCCCGGTTTTTGCGCCGCGTCGACAGGTTTCACTTCGACATAGCGCTCTTTCACCCCGGCATAGCAGCACCACATAAAGAACAACCCGAACAGCGAGAACAGCGTCGCGGCGAAGATATACCCCAGTTGCGAATTGCCTTCGATCAGGTTCATGACCGGCACAAAACCGACGGTGCACAGCAGCAGGCCAAGCGTCGCGCCACCCTGCCGCCAGGCGGCGAGCGAGGCGCGTTCGTCCGGGTTTTTGGTGATGGCGGGCACCATTGCGCCATAGGAACAGTTCATCATGCTGAAGAACAGCCCGTAGAGCATAAACAGGACGGTCGCCATGACCGTTTTTCCGGTGATTTCAAACGGTGTACCGACAAAGTTAGCGATAGCCAGCAGGGTCACCGGAAACGCAGCGTACATAACAAAAGGACGGAATTTACCTTTTGGACCGATTTTACGTCGTGAATCGAGCATAATACCGGTTCCCATATCGGTAAACGCGGTAAAAAACTTGGCAATAAGAAAAATGATACCGCCATAGGTGCCCGGTAAACCGAGAACATCGGTATAAAACTTCAGTAAATAGAGCGTACCGATATCCAGAAGAATATTGGAACCTAAATCACCCATTCCGTAGGCGAGTTTTTCCTTAAAGGGCAAGCGTAGGGTTGCCGGGTTGGTTATGTTTTGACTCATGATTATCCCTCATTTGCCCATGAGTTTTCCCATGGGCGAGCCTTATTAGAAGTGGCGTAAAGATGCAAACAGCGACGCCCACTCACTTTTCGCGCGATAAAAGACTGGCGGTTTACCTAATGGCGCATCCACGGTTACCTCGCCGCCACTTTGCGTTTCACCTGTCCAGAGATTCACCCAATGATCCTCCGGCAGATACAGCGTCCAGTCGCTGCGGCCCTGCTCATGTACCGGAGCGACCAGCAGGTCTTGCCCCAGCAAGTACTGGTATTTCAGGGTGTAGGTGCGCGCATCGTTTTCGTAATGCAGGAACAACGGACGCATAACTGGCAAGCCAGTTGCGGCGTTTTGCGCGACGGCTTGCTTAAGGTACGGCTTCAACGTCGTAAACACGGTCGTCATTCTGGCGAAATGGGCGATGGTTTCCTCATCGCTGTCAAACTGCCAGTTATCACCGGGACGGTTACCTTCGTGGGTGCGCATCATGGGCGTGAAAGCATTGAAATCACACCAGCGCAGCAGCAACTCTTTGTTGCGTTTCATCTCAAACAGGGTGGTATAGCCGCCAATATCGCTGTGGTGCAGGCCGTGACCGCTCATAGCCAGCGACAGGGCAGCGGGAATAACGGAGGCGAGTCCATCGTCCAGACTCCAGTCCACGTTCTGGTCACCCGCCCACATCATGGTCGAGTATTTCTGACTGCCGGTATAACCTGCGCGCATAAAGAACAGGATCTCGCCGAGTTTGCCGGTTTCCTGTAATGCCTCGTAGTTACATTTTGCCCACAGCGCAGGCCAGGCGTTATGCATGATCTCCGCGCTGACGCCGTTATGCAGAACCGTGTCGGTCGGCAGGTATTCGCCAAAGTCCGCCATCCAGCCGCCGCAGCCGAGTGCGATCATATTTTTCTTGATGACGTCTTTGAACCAGTCGTAGGCCGCCGGGTTGGTCAAATCAACCACGCCGCCGTAAAACTCACCAAATTCAACCAGATAATCATTACCGGACGCATCTTTTGCCAGATAACCGAGCTTTGCCGCTTCGGCGCACAGGTCTTTATCGCTGGCGACATACGGGTTGATATATGAAAGGAATTTCACGCCTTCGGCGTTCCACTGTTTGATACGGCTGTCCAGTTGTGGATAGTTGTCGCTGTTCCACTTCCAGTTCCACATCACGCGCTTACCGAATGACGTCATGCGGATCCCGGACCAGTCCTGCGCCCAGATGCCGTTTACCTTCACGCCAGCACGACGCATCGTATCCAGTTTCTTCTGGCACACTTCGGTGCCGCCCTGAATGCCCAGCGTGACGCCATCATAAATCCAGTCCGGTAATTCTGGTTGGCGACCTAACAGCGCGGTCAGTTTTTCCAGCAGCGCGATATAGGTGTCGGCGCATTCAATACGCAGGGTGGTTTTCTCCTCCCACAGCGCCAGTTCGTGATAATCCGGCGCGCTGAAGTCAAAATTCATGTAGCAACTGTTATCAACGTGGCAGTAATACTTCTGCGTACTGACAAACGTGGGTTGTGGGAAGAAGGTCCAGTAGTAGTCGCCGCCTGCGTTCTCTTTGCAGTCGGCCTGCCAGGTGACGTAGCTGGTTTTGTTACGGCCCACCCCCTGTTCGCTGGTCCACAGTGGAAACGGTTTGCCACGCAGATCGAAGTAAGAGAACTGCTCGCCGCAACCGTAGATATGGTCATTCGGGTTAGCAGCCAGTCTCAGCCAGATACGGTTATGGTCGGGATCGTCATTGTGCAGATCCAGTTGCAAACGACCCGCTTCATCGGTGGAGATGCGTAGCGTCGCCGTGACGGCATCACCACGACTAAAGCGTACTCGCCAGCCGTCGGCTGATTCACTGACAGTGGCATCGGTCAGGGCAATTTTCTCGTTAAGTTTGTCTTTAATGCTGAAGTTGCCACGAAACATGTCGATATCGGCGACGCCAGCACCAACCCACAGACAGGGGGCTGCTTCGCTGTGACGTAAAATTAATCGCTGGTGGTACGTAAGCGTAAATCCATTCTGTAACGTCGTCAGCTCTAATGGGGTTGACCGTTGTTGTAACGAATTCATCATCGTCTCCGTAATAAATAGGGTAATTCGGTAATTTGTCGGAAATCTTTTATTCGCTGCCGATGAGAAAATGCATCTGATGTGTTTCTCCTGGCGCGAGATAAATCAGGCCTGTTCCGGAGTTAAAGGCATCGGGTGGGCAGGTCATCGGTTCCACTGCAAGACCACGCCTTGCTAATTTCTCGCCGGTATATACCTGCAGCCAGGGTTGATGGCTGCGTAAAAAAGTCGTTATGTTTTGTGAGGCACAGGTCATCCTGACTTCCCACTCAACCTCAGGTGTCAAGACCCTGAATGTATGATCGATAGAGGTTCCTGCAATGCGTCGCGGCGTTGTGAAATCCCGTTCACTACCTGTTTCTTCACTCGCAGGAAGCGTCAATTCACAACCATCAATGGGGTGCAGATTGCAGGTCAAATAGGGATGGGCTCCGGCACCATACGGTGCGATTTCGTCACTCAGATTCTGCGTACGAATAAAGACATGCAGCCCGTGTGTTTCCTCCAGTCGATAAATCACCTCTGAAACCAGCGCAAAGGGATAACCATAAGAAGGCGGCAGAAAAATCGTCAGTGACGCTTCCGTTTTAGACTGCTGATTAATCTGCCAGTCCCGCCAGGCCAGTAATCCATGAATAGCGCTATGCGTAACCGGATCGTTAATGGCAAGCTGGAAGCGCTTGCCGTTATGTTGATAGCAGCCTTTTGCCACGCGATTTGGCCAGGGTATTAGCACTTTTCCCAAATGCGCCAACGGTATCTCTTCCGGCTTATGGGGAATAACGACGTGACGCCCACGGTGCGTCAATTCTGCTAATCCGGCGCCAACGGTGACTATTTTCGCGCAGTAGTGCCCGGCCTGAAGATGAAGTGTTTTTCCACCGCTATGCATGGCTGCTATCCTCGTTGCTTACCTGGCGTTGATATCCAGAAGACCGGCAGCAACCGCAGGAGCAAGGCCCGGTGCCAGCGGTAAACGTGGGATAACCAGACAGTGCAACAGGTGATAAATATCCTGTTTACCGTCCCATACCCGGGTTGTGACCTTGTTGTCCGCATCCAGCTCCTGCCACCAGGAACCATTTTCGTAATCCATCAGGTACTTAATGCAGTATTCCCACCAGGTCTGATACCAGGTTTCGTACTGGCGATCGCCCGTGACCGTATATAGCGCATAGGCGGTACCCATTGCTTCTACAATCGGCCAGCGCACCCGTTCACGAACAATGGGTTTGCCATCCCAGTCAACGGTGTACACGATACCGTCAGCGCCATCGGGTGCCCAGGCATCACGAATGGTGGCGTGGAAAAGACCTTTTGCGTCTTCCAGTAACCAGGCGGGCGGCTGCTCGCATCTTGCTTCTAACGCGGCGTGGATATGCAGCATCAGACGGCCCCACTCAATCCAGTGGCCTGGCGTGCCGCCATAGGCGCGGAAACGGTGGGCGGGATTGTCTTTGTTGTAGTCGCGGACCGGGTTCCAGTTCACGTCGAAATGCTCATTGACCCGGTATTCCCCTTTGCGGGCGACATCGTGAATGATGACCGAGGCGATGTGGATCGCACGATCCAGCCATTTTTTGTCATGGGTGACGTCGTAAACAATCAGGAAGGCTTCAACGGCGTGCATATTGGCATTGCCGCCGCGATAGTCTTCGGTTTTGCTAAACGCTTCATCCCAGGATTCCAGGCACATTTGCTCTTCTTCACTCCAGAAGTATTTCTCAATGACTTCAATGGTGTAATCGAGCAGTTTCCTGGCCTCAGGGTGTCCGGTGGTGACCGCGCTGGCAGCGCCCAGCAGTGCAAAAAAGTGTTGGTATCCCTGTTTGGAGGCATCTACCACGCCTTCATCATTCACGCAGGCGTACCAGCCACCGTATTTTTTATCCCGCAGCGCGCCGTTCATGGCCTTAATACCGTGATCGACCAGGCTGTAAGCGCCCGGTCTGCCCATCGCTGCGGCGACGGAATAGACGTGCAGCATGCGGGCGGTGATCCACAGGTGCGTGCCCATCTCTTCTTTGACCTGTCCTTTATTACCCAGCCAGCCGAATCCGGTTGGCACCGCCGCGTTCTTACCAAAATTGAAGATGCGATCGGTTTCTTGCTCCAGCCAGCGGTTGTGGCTCATGGTGTTAAACCATTTCATGCTTTGATCCTCGTATTAACGGCGGCGGGCCATCATTTCATCGACAATTTCACCTAAGCGTTGCAATTTAGGTGCAGACACATCACGCAGCATCATCTCGCTGTCCGGCAGGCCAATCACCGATGACCAGACCGCACGACCGGCCAGGAAGCCAGAAGCGCCTGCGCTCATCGCAACGCTGACCGCGCGTGGAAACAGCTTTTCATCAACGCCGGAAGAGAGAATGACCCACGGCATATTGATGTGTTCGTTCAGGTGTTGAGACGCGCTGAGCAGGGCTTGCTGCGTGCCTTTACCCTGCAGCGGCATTTCGACCTTATAGAGATCGGCGCCGCTGTCGCCCAGTTCTTTGGCGGCGTCGATAATCGCCTGTTCACGATCGAATTGATCGCCGCGACGCGGCGGACGGACTACCGGTTCGATGATGCTCAATAGACCCTGGCTATGGCACAACGTATTAAATTCTTTCACCATTTCAAGACGTTGCTGCGCATCTTCATCACTGCGCCAGAGCACCAGCAGTTTTAAGGCTTTCGCGCCATCCTGCTTGACGGCCTGAGGATTGATGGTTTTATCAATCACTACGCTGTCGACGGGGATGCCATTACCCGGGATGAAGGCGTCGGCGGCGACAATCATGGCGCAGCTTTTGGCAACGGCGTTCTGCTCTACCGCCTGGCGGTAGCAAAACTGTTGGTCAAGCAGGATCGCGGAGGCATACGGCGAGAGAATTTTTGCAGCATTGACTTTAAAATCCGTGAGATGCTGATCGGTGACCGGCGTTGGCGTGCCTGCGGCGGCAAACATCAGGCGCATTGCTTCACGCTGGTCAACGGCCAGCATGGCGAAACCGCCGGAAGGTCTGGTGATATCTTTCAGGGTGTACGTGGTCATTCTTCAGTCCTTTTTACCTGTCAATGGTGGTTTTTCAGTCCGGCAGAAGTGCGAACCTGTTCAAGAATGGCGGTCCAGTCTTCCCGCCCACGGCCAGCGGCTCGTGCCTGGTTATAAACTTCCCTGGACGCCGCGCCGAGCGGCATAGGAACGTGCAGCTGGTTGGCGACATCCAGCGCGATGCCGAGATCTTTGTGGGCCAGGTCGATCATGAAGGCCGGGGAAAGATCGCCTTTCAGCACTTTGTTCGGCCACGAGGTGGTGAAGTGACCTTTACCTGCGGGTGTCCCGCTCATGACCTGTAGCGCGACATCGAAGGAGAGACCCAGCGCTTCACACAGCACGGCGGCTTCGGCTGACAGGGCATTCAGCGCAATGCTCATGTAGTTGTTAATCAACTTCACGCGGATCCCCATTCCTGGGCCGCCGGCGTTAATCAACTCATTCCCCATTGCCATCAGTACCGGTGTGGCGCGCTCGACCTGGTCCGGTGTGCCGCCCGCCAGCAACAGCAATGTACCGGCAACGGCGTGATCCGAGGTTCTCCCGACCGGGACATCCATCATGGCGAAGCCTTTAACGCGAAGGTCGGCGATCAGCTTGTCAGTCTGCAAGGGATGGATGGTTGACATATCGATCACCAGCGCTTGTGGGGAGAGGCGTTCGCAAACGCCTTTTTCGCCCAATAATACGCTGCGCACCAGATCGCCGTTGGGCAGCATAGTGATGACAAACTCAGCGCCTTCTGCGGCCTGTGCTGGAGAGCGGGCTGGTTGTGCCCCTTTTTCGACCAGACGTTGGACGGCATCGGGGTTAACGTCAAAAATGCTAAGTTGGTGACCCTGTTTGAGTAAGTTGCTCGCCATTGGGGCGCCCATCTGTCCTAATCCGATAAATGCGATGACTGCCATATCGTTCTCCTGAGACGGTGGTGTCATTTTTTGTCAATTATGACCGGTTGTTTCTGTCTGTTTTTGATCGTATTTGTAATTTATGGTCAAAAAATTGACAGCCGTCACTTTTTAAACATTTTGTGGAATTAAAATAATCTCATCCCGAAATGCTTAAGGAACGACCATGATTCGTATTGCTTGTGTAGGTATTACCGTGCTGGATCGCATCTATTACGTAGAAACGTTACCGGCTGTAGGCGGTAAATATGTGGCGCGTCGTTATACCGAGGTGGGCGGTGGACCAGCCGCCACTGCCGCAGTGGCAGCGGCGAAGTTAGGGGCACAGGTAAACTTTATTGGCCGTGTGGGCGATGACGACACCGGAAAACACCTGTTGGCGGAGCTGGAATCTCTGGGGGTCAATACCCGTTACACCCGGCGCTATGCGGGGGCAAAGTCGTCGCAATCGGCTATCATGGTTGATGCTCAAGGGGAGCGGATTATCGTCAATTTCCCGAGCCCCGATTTGCCGGCGGAGGCCGACTGGCTCAATGACATCGACTTTTCCCAGTGGGATATCGTACTGGCGGACGTTCGCTGGCATGAAGGGGCAAAGCAGGCCTTTACGCTGGCGCATCAGGCGGGCGTGGAGACGCTGCTGGATGGTGATGTGACGCCGCAGGACATCAGCGAGCTGGTGGCCTTAAGCGATCATGCTGTGTTTTCGGCCCCGGGTCTGGCGCGCCTGACGGGCATCAATGAGACCGCCAATGCGTTGAAACAATCACAAACGCTCACAAATGGACATGTCTACGTCACGCAAGGTAGTGAAGGGTGTGACTGGATAGAAAATGGCACGCTGCAACACCAGGCCGGTTTTGCAGTGGATGTGGTGGATACAACCGGGGCAGGCGACGTTTTCCACGGTGCGCTGGCATTCAGCCTCGCATCAGGAAGCGAACTGAAAGACGCGGTCAGGTTCGCCAGTGGGGTGGCGGCACTGAAGTGTACCCGACCGGGTGGACGTGCAGGAATTCCTGACTGTGATCAAACCCGATCTTTTCTGTCACTTTTTGTATAAAATGCAGGGCAATGGTTTTTCGAGGAATTTTCATGAGTTTTACCGAACTGACCGGTAACCCACGGCATGATCAATTGCTATCGCTCGTTGGTGAGCGTGGGTATATGAACATTGACGAACTGGCGGGTTTACTGGATGTCTCTACGCAGACGGTGCGCCGTGATATCCGTAAATTAAGCGAACAGGGGCTGATTACCCGTCATCACGGTGGCGCTGGCCGCGCGTCCAGCGTGGTTAACACTGCCTTTGAGCAACGTGAAGTCTCGTGGACGCAAGAGAAAAAAGCCATCGCGGAAGCGGTGGCGGACTACATTCCAGATGGTTCAACGGTGTTCATCACCATTGGTACTACCGTAGAGCAAGTGGCGCGGGCGTTGTTGAACCACAATCATCTGCGCATCATCACCAACAGCCTTCGGGTTGCGCATATTCTCTATAACAATCCCCGTTTCGAAGTGATGGTCCCCGGTGGAACGCTGCGTCCACATAACAGCGGGATTATTGGCCCTTCTGCGACTGCGTTTGTCGCTGATTTCCGGGCGGACTACCTCGTCACCAGCGTCGGGGCGATTGAAAGCGATGGCGCGATGCTGGAATTTGACGTCAATGAGGCCAGTGTGGTGAAGACGATGATGGCTCACTCCCGCCATATTCTGCTTGCTGCCGATCATACGAAATACCACGCCTCGGCGGCGGTAGAAATTGGCAATGTTTCTGCGGTAACCGCGTTGTTTACTGATGAACTCCCTGGCCCGGCTCTGCATACGCTTCTTCAGTCTCATCAGGTTGAAATCGTTCAGGTGAGCCCAGACCAGGATGATGGCGTTTCTTCGTAACAGACTCCTTTCAAAATAAACCGCCGTTCAGGCGGTTCTTATCACAAAAAATATAAATAGTTAAACGTCCTGGTATTATGTATAAAAATCCTAAAGCTCGCATGAATTATCAAATTGTGCTTTTAATGTGCATTGATTCATAAGCTTTTTTTATCCTCGTTACGCACTCTTTTTATTCATTAAAAAAACACCCAGGAATAATATAAATAAATGGATGTCATTTTATTATTTTCCCTTTTTCGTCAGTTCAACCCCCGTTGACATAACCTTTGAATAACTGTATTAATCGCGCAAAAGGAAAGATTTATAATTTTAAGGTAAGTGAATCTTTAAGGTTTTAAAGATGAACGGACCCGCTTTGCCTTTTAATTAATTTTTACTGCGTCTTTTATGCTCTTATCCGAAAAAAGAGTAGTACGGAAAAGGTATTCCTATGAAAACACAAAAAATGCAATGCAAACCACCCTCACCGGGGAAATTGGCACTCTGTATCGCCAGTGCGCTGGCGCTCGGAGGATTTAGCGGGCAAGTCGCTGCGGCATGCGGTTACACCACCACTGCTCAACTCTTTTGCGATAACACCACAATCTATCACTACGGCAATCCACTTGGCGGGTCGGCAAGGGATTACACTGGATTTGATGAAGTGCGTATTGATACAACTTCAGAAGGTACTACTGCTGGCCTAACAGGTTGGGGTGTCTATATTGATAATATTGGTTATAAATTCAAAAATCTGGTTATCAATACCACAGGCACTGCAGCAGATGGAATCCATTCTAAAAATGCTGGGGGCAAGCTGATTGCCGATAATATTTACATCACCGCAACAGGAAGTAGCGCTGATGGTATAAATATCGGTCGTGAACTCCAGGCGGATTATTCAATCGTTGAAGTCAATGGCGACGTGACCGTTGATGCTGAAAATGGAATGGGGTTACGTGCTAACGCATCGGCGAATAAAGACAATGCCCAGTCATCCATAATTATTCATGGGAATACGGATATTGTTACTCGTGGTCCCGGAAGCATGAATACAGGTTATGGTATTTATGCAGGTAGAGATCCTGCACAACTGACAGGAACGGCAAGAGGAAATGCGGATATTACGCTCAATGGCGCGACGTCAGTCACGACGTCAGGTCGAAATGCACATGCAGTGTATGTGGGGCGTAAAGGAACCATAAACCTAAATAACGTTGATTTAAAAACCTCTGGTGTCACTGCGCACGGCGTTTATGCGTCTTCATCTACTGAGTCCGCAACGGTGAACCTGGGTGGCGATACGAAAATTCAGGTGACTGACAGTGGCGCTTATGCCATTTACGCATATGGTTCGCAGGGCGTCATTCGTTCATGGGATTACGCTACCGATACGGCTGACTCAGGTGTGTACGACATTGAAGGCAATTTACGTGCTTATTATGGCGGCACCATGGATCTGCGTATGGAAGATGGAAGCCGCTTTGTAGGCAAAGCCGATTCTTCACAAGAGAATAGTAATGCAACCTACCACGGCTCGCTGGATTTGAGTATGAAGGGCGCCAGCAGCGAATGGACGATGACTGGAAATTCCGTGGTCTCTAATCTGACGCTGGATCAGGCGACGCTGCGCTACAGTCCTGACGGCGTGTCTCGCGATGATGCGGGAACCTTCAAAACATTGACTGTGATAGGGAACTACATCGGGACCAACGCGCTGTTAGTGCTGAATACCGTACTGGAAGGTGACGGTTCATTAACTGACATGCTGAAAGTGAATGGCGATACCTCCGGTAATACCAAAGTGGGGATCAACAACATTGGTGGTGTGGGTGAACTGACCGTCGATGGGATTAAAATTGTTGAGGTTGCCGGAAACTCTGACGGTACCTTTACCAAATCAGGGCGTATCGTCGCCGGTGCGTACGACTATGACGTGGTGAAAAAAGCCAGTGACTGGTATCTGACCAGCGAGCTGTCACCGGTGGATCCGCCGCCAGTGGAGCCGCCTCCGCCACCACCGACTGAGCCGGATCCCGATCCCGCGCAGCCAGACCCAACTGATCCTCCAGGACCGCCAGTATATCCGGGTCCCGTCGAGCACCAGTATCGCCCTGAATTCGGGAGTTATCTGGCGAACAACTATGCGGCCAATACGATGTTTATCACCCGTCTGCATGACCGTCTGGGTGAAACTCAGTATACCGATATGCTGACTGGCGAAGAAAAAGTCACCAGTATGTGGATGCGTAACGTAGGGGGCCATAATCGCTTTACTGACGGCAGCGGGCAGTTGAAAACCAACGCTAACCGTTATGTTTTGCAGTTAGGCGGCGACCTGGCGCAGTGGAGCAGCGACGGCCTCGATCGCTGGCATCTGGGTGCCATGGCGGGTTATGCCAACCAGAAAAGTAAAACCCGTAACAGTTACACTGGCTATTCGTCTCGTGGACAGGTAGATGGTTACAGCGTCGGTCTGTATGCCACCTGGTATGCCAATGAAGCGGATAAGACCGGGACCTATCTGGATAGCTGGGTACTGTATAACTGGTTTGATAACACCGTTAGTGGCGAACATCTGGCCAGCGAAAACTACAAATCCGATGGTATCACGGCGTCTGTTGAAGGCGGTTATAGCTTCCTGGTCGGGGAAAGTGAAAATAAAACCTACTGGATCCAACCGAAAGCGCAGGTTATCTGGATGGACGTGCAGGCCGATTCACACCGTGAGCACAACGGGACGGTGGTTAAAGACAAAACTGACGGCAACCTGATGACTCGCCTCGGCGTCCGTGCTTACCTGAAAGGTCATGCGGAGAAAGATACCGATAAAGGCCGTGATTTCCAGCCGTTCATTGAAGCGAACTGGATCCACAACACCAATAACCAGACCGTACAGATGGGCTCCATCAAGGATGACATCAGCGGGACACGTAACATTGGTGAGCTGAAAGTGGGTATTGAAGGGCAAATCAACCCGCGTCTGCAGGTGTGGGGTAACGTGGCGCAGCAAATGGGCGACAACAGCTACAGCGATACCTCTGCGATGCTCGGGGTGAAATACAGCTTCTAAGAAACCGAGAAATATCACACCAGAACAAGGCGATGCTCTCAGGGCATCGCCTTTTTTTCCTTCATCTTTCCCTGACGGGTACATAGTCAAAACGCCCCTTTCCCGCTACAGTTATTCATCCACGGCAAGTAAGGAGAAGGGACATGCTCTATATCTTTGATTTAGGTAATGTGATTGTCGATATCGACTTCAACCGCGTATTAGGTACCTGGAGCGATCTGAGCCGTGTGCCGCTGGCGTCGTTAAAGCAGAGCTTTACGATGGGTGAGGCCTTCCATCAGCACGAACGGGGAGAAATCACCGATGAAGCATTTGCCGAGGCCCTTTGTCATGAGATGGATCTGTCGCTGAGCTACGAACAGTTTTCCCATGGCTGGCAGGCCGTTTTTGTCGCGCTACGGCCTGAGGTTATCGATATCATGCAGAAACTGCGTGAGCAGGGGCATCGCGTGGTCGTCCTGTCGAACACCAACCGGCTGCATACGACGTTCTGGCCAGAGGAATATCCAGAAATTCGCCAGGCGGCGGACCATATTTATTTGTCGCAGGATCTGGGGATGCGCAAGCCGGAGACACGGATTTATCAGCATGTGTTACAGCAAGAGGGTTTTTCAGCGAGCGACACGGTCTTTTTTGACGACAACATCGATAATATAGAAGGGGCCAACCAGTTGGGGATAACCAGCATTCTGGTGACCGATAAAACCGTCATTCCTGAGTATTTCGCGAAGTTGTTATGCTAAAAACCGTGCATCAAAAAGCCAGGCATCATACCCGACCGATCTGGGCCTGGCTGAAGCTCCTCTGGAAGCGCATTGATGAGGACAATATGACGACCCTGGCAGGGAATCTTGCCTACGTCTCGTTGCTCTCATTGGTGCCGCTGATCGCCGTTGTATTTGCGCTTTTCGCCGCTTTTCCGATGTTTTCCGATGTCAGCGTCCAGTTGCGACACTTTATTTTTGCCAACTTTATCCCGGCAACGGGCGATGTGATTCAACGTTACATTGAGCAGTTTGTCGCCAACTCCAACAAAATGACGGCGGTGGGGGCCTGCGGGTTAATCGTCACCGCGCTGCTGTTGATGTATGCCATTGATAGCGCGCTGAATACTATCTGGCGCAGCACGCGCACGCGGCCAAAAGTGTACTCCTTTGCCGTGTACTGGATGATTTTGACGCTGGGACCATTACTGGCAGGGGCCAGTCTGGCGATCAGTTCCTATCTTCTCTCATTACGCTGGGCCAGCGATCTCAATACCGTGATTGATGATGTGCTGCGTCTCTTCCCGCTGATCCTCTCCTGGCTCTCATTCTGGCTCCTCTACAGCGTGGTGCCGACCACGCGCGTACCGAATCGGGATGCGATTGTCGGCGCCTTTGTCGCTGCGGTCCTGTTCGAGGCCGGAAAGAAAGGTTTCGCGCTTTATATCACCATGTTCCCGTCATATCAGCTTATTTACGGCGTGTTAGCGGTGGTACCCATTTTGTTTGTCTGGGTGTACTGGACGTGGTGTATCGTCTTGCTTGGTGCGGAAATAACTGTCACTCTCGGGGAATACCGCAAACTCAAACAAGCCGCAGAACAAGAAGAAGCAGACCAACCATGATTGCATTAATTCAGCGCGTAACCCGTGCCAGCGTCACCGTGGAGGACGAAGTGACGGGTGAAATTGGCTCAGGACTTTTAGTGTTGTTGGGTGTCGAAAAGGATGACGACGAGCAGAAAGCGAATCGCCTGTGTGAACGTGTGCTTGGCTACCGTATTTTTAGCGATGCCGAAGGCAAAATGAACCTGAACGTGCAACAGGCGGGCGGGAGTGTGCTGGTGGTTTCACAATTTACGCTGGCGGCGGATACCGAACGCGGCATGCGTCCGGGGTTCTCTAAAGGGGCGGCGCCGGAGCGGGCAGAAGCCCTGTACGATTATTTCGTCGAACGCTGCCGCCAGCAGGACATGAATACGCAGACCGGACGCTTCGCTGCGGATATGCAGGTTGCGCTGGTGAATGACGGCCCCGTGACGTTCTGGTTACAGGTATGAATCAGCTTCCGGCGTGGCCGCGGGTTACAAGAGAGAGTACCGCTATGTATCACCTTCGAGTACCGCAAACAGAAGAAGAATTAGAGCGTTACTATCAGTTTCGCTGGGAAATGCTGCGCAAGCCGCTGCATCAACCGAAGGGTTCCGAGCGTGATGCCTGGGACGCAATGGCGCACCACCAGATGGTGGTCGATGAAGAGGGCAATCTGGTTGCCGTCGGGCGGTTGTACATCAATGCCGATAATGAGGCTTCCATCCGTTTCATGGCTGTCGATCCCACCGTGCAGGAAAAGGGGCTGGGAACGCTGATGGCAATGACGCTGGAGTCCGTCGCACGTCAGGAAGGGGTCAAACGAGTGACCTGTAGCGCACGGGAAGACGCTGTCGAATTCTTCGCCAAACTGGGTTTTGTCAATCAGGGCGAAATCACCACGCCGCAAACTACGCCGGTTCGCCACTTTTTGATGATCAAACCGATTGCCTCGCTCGATGACATTTTGCATCGCGGCGACTGGTGCGGACAGCTACAGCAGGCGTGGTATGAGCACATCCCGCTGAGCGAGAAGATGGGTGTACGTATTCAGCAGTACACCGGGCAAAAATTTATTACCACCATGCCGGAGACGGGCAATCAAAATCCGCACCACACGCTGTTTGCCGGGAGCCTGTTTTCGCTGGCTACGCTGACCGGCTGGGGGCTTATCTGGCTGATGCTGCGTGAGCGCCATCTTGGGGGCACGATCATTCTCGCTGACGCCCATATCCGCTATAGCAAACCTATCAGCGGCAGACCCGCCGCGGTTGCCGATCTCGGCTCGTTGAGCGGCGATCTTGACCGTCTGGCGCGTGGGAAAAAGGCGCGGGTTCAACTGCAGGTAGAGCTGCTGGGCAATGACACACCGGGCGCTATTTTTGAAGGTATTTACATCGTCCTGCCCGCCAAACCGTTTGGTCCCTATGAAGAAGGAGGAAACGAGGAAGAGTAGGGGAACTCCCTTCTCTATTCTTCGCTAACGGACGGGATAGTCACGCGCCAGGCGATATCCTGCATTGCGCTGCGCGCCGCATGGCTGACGCCAGCTAGCTGGAAAAAACCATGAATCACGCCGAGGTAGCGCTGGCAGGTGCAGTCGACGTGTTGGGTCGTCAGTCGCTCATACAAAAGTTCGCCTTCGTCGCACAGCGGATCAAATTCAGCGGTGATGATGTGCGTAGGCGGTAAGCCGCTGAGATCATCTCGCCAGAGCGGGCTGGCTTCGGGATGCTGGCGATCGGTATGGGGCATATACATCTCATACCCGGTTAGCAACGTGTCGCGGGTAATGATGTAGTCCAGACCATTGCGGGTATAGCTCTCACATTTTGCGGTCGCGTCGAGCATCGGGTAGATCAGCATCAATTGTGCGGGCAGCCATTGCTTTGCTGCCTTCAGGCGCAATGCTGTCACCAGCGCCAGGTGTCCGCCCGCACTGTCCCCGGCAAGCGTGATGTGCTGGCGTTCAACGCCAAGCTGTTTCGCATATTGCCAGATCAGGTTGGCCCCTTTTTCAGCATCGTCATGCGCCGCAGGAAACGTGTGTTCTGGTGCGAGGCGGTATTGTACGGCAATCACCCGGCAACCGCTGGTATACGCCAGTTGTCGCAACTGATTATCATGCGTGGCAAATCCGCCGCTCACGAAACAGCCGCCGTGGTAGTAAATAACGCAGGGCAGAGCACCCGAAGCATGGCGCGGTGATACGACGCGCAGCGTCATCCCCTCCAGTTCAACATCGCTGACCTCTACGCGCATTTCGGTCTTTCCGGCCAGCGCGGTACTGGCGATATAGCCTGCTCTCCGGTCATCAATATGTTGCCGACGAACAGAAGGACGTCCCGCCGCGATAAATTCCTCGACCCGTTGTGCAATCCCGTTTTCAAGCGCCATTTTCTTAATCCCTAAAATCTGTATGAATATACAGTGTTATAACCTGGTTTTTCATGAAAGAGAATGGTGGATTTGGGACAGAGTAAAATTCTGGAAAGCGCCTCGCAAAAGGAAAAGTCACTACGGAGATCGCTTTTTTCCTGCTTGCTGACGGTGTATGTTGTTTGAAAATTATTCGCCAATGATATACTGGAAGTATATGTATGCATATGGCTGGAATGGACATGGGCAGAATATTACTCGACTTATCCGATGAGATGATCAAGCGCCTTGACGATCTCAAGCAGCAGCGGAATCTGCCGCGTGCGGAGTTGTTGCGCGAAGCGGTTGAACAGTACCTTGAAAGGCAGGGACAGGCTGAAACCACGATTTCCAATGCGCTGGGGCTCTGGCAGGGCTGTGAGGAAGACGGCGTTGAGTATCAGAGGACGCTACGCGAGGAATGGTAATGCAAAAGGGTCCCGTGCTGTTCGATACCAATATCCTGATTGATTTATTCAGCGGGCACCAGGAAGCACAGCAAGTACTGGAAGCGTATCCGCCGCAGAATGCCATCAGCCTGGTTACCTGGATGGAAGTAATGGTGGGGGCAAAAAAATACCATCAGGAATATCGTACACGTGTGGCGTTGAGTGCGTTCAACATCATCGGCGTTTCACAGGAAATTGCTGAGCGAAGCGTGAATCTCAGGCAGGAATATGGGATGAAACTTCCGGACGCGATCATTCTGGCTACCGCGCAGATTCATCGGTTTGCGCTTGTGACGCGCAACACCAGAGATTTCGCGGGGATACCTGGCGTCATTACGCCTTATCAGTTGCAAGCCGGACGATAAGCACCGTCCGGCATCACCTGTTGAAGGCGTTTACTCCCCTTCTCCCGGGAACAGGAACGGGTTGATGGAACTGCGGGCGAAGCCTTCTTGCTCCATGCGCGCGTCCAGTACCAGCGACGCGAGGTCGTCGGCGACGGCTTCCACTTTCGGGTCTTTTTCCTGATAGAGGATCTTAAGGTAGGTTCCACAGTCACCGCAGCTTTCGGCTTTGATTGCCGCCTGCTCATTGTCCAGTGACCAGTAGTGCAGATCGCGGCTTTGCTCGCAGTTGCTGCATTTAACACGAACCACATGCCACTCGGTTTCACAAAGGTTGCAGTGCAGATAGCGCAGTCCCTGGGTGGTGCCAATTTGCACCATGCTGGAGACCGGCATCGAGCCGCACACCGGGCAGTACTGACGTTGTTCGCCGTATTCCGCGCGGGCTTTACCCGGGATAAGGCTGGCCATTTGCGCCCAGTACAGCGACAGCGCGGCCCAGATGAACGGGGCCTTATCGCTGCTGACCGCGGCGAAATCGGAGGCAAACAGAGCGCTGGCCATCTGTTCCAGTTCCTGTTCGGAGGCTTTTTCCAGATTTTCGATCACCGCCAGCGCCGGGCCGCTCATCTCCGGTTTCAGTTCGGCGATCAGCGAGTGCAGCAGTTTCTGCCAGTGCTTATCGCGTGGCAGAACGTGGATATCCAGCGGCGGCTTACCCTGATCGTTGGCTTCTTTGATGCGTGCAGTGAGATCCATCTGCAACGGATGGTCATACAGCACCACTTCCTGGGCATGGGCGATCAGCGCAGCAAAGCGCAGGTAATCTCCCAGCGGGTTATTCTCAGCCAGTTCGCGCAGACGCTCGGCGCGACGGTTATACAGATTTTTGAGCCGGGGGAATAATAACGGTGGAATCATATCCGTCGCGCGTTTCTCGCTCTTTTCCAGCTCATCTTGCGGGATGATACGAATGCTCATTCAGTCACTTCCTGGTTAGGCAGATTTAGCTAGGTGTAATCCGCTCTGTGAATTGGCGGGCATTTCGCGCCCGCGCTGGTGAATGTCATTAATGATAACCGCAATCGGCCTGCGGGTTATAGCGGTGACATCGCAATGTGTGCGTTACGATACCTGATATCGATACCCCAGACCATGCACCGTTCGGATTAGCTGCGGCTGATTGGCATCCTGTTCGATGACTTTGCGGAGCCGGGAAATGTGCTGATCCAGCGTACGGCTATTGGGCAAATAGTCGTACCCCCACGCCGCATCGAACAACATATCGCGCGTAACCACCTGATTTTTATGACGCTCAAGACAGCTTAAAATGCGAACTTCCCGCAGCGTCAGCTCCAGCTTTTGTTCGCCGCGCCAGGCGCACAGTTCATTCGGTAACACCGTCAGGTCGCCAAAAGCAAAACTGAGGTTAGGCTGCGTGGCGCTATGGTTTAAACAACGACGGGCGATGGTTTTTATCCGCGCCCGCAGTTCATGAATACCAAACGGTTTGCTGATGTAGTCATCTGCACCCAGTTCCAGCCCCACGACACGGTCGATCTCCTCATCTTTGGCGGAGAGAAACACGATGGGAATGTGTTCGTTCTGGCGGCGAATTTCCCGGCAGACGGTATAGCCATCCATTTCGGGCATCATGATGTCTAACAGCGCAAAGTCCGGTTTGTCGCGATGATAACTCTCCAGCGCCGCGCGCCCGTTCGGTGCTGCTATGATCGAATAACCCTCGCGCGACAGTGCATCCACCAGACCCTGGCGGATGTTTGCATCATCTTCGGCAATCAGTATCTTCATATTCTCATCCCTGCGGCAGCGTAAGGGTAAAGCGGACGCCTGGCTCTTGCGCCGTTACCTGAATCTTTCCGTGCAGGCGTTGCGCCAGTTGGCAAGCGATGGTGAGCCCAATACCGGTACCTGAAACACCCTCGGTAATGGAGGATTTGACCCGATAAAACGGGCGGAAGATCAAGGACATCTCATTTTCCGCAATACCGGGACCATAGTCGCGAACGGCGATCTCCACGTTTTCCGCAACGTGTTCAACGGTCAGATCCACGCGCTGGCCCTGCGAAGCGTATTTTTCGGCATTACTGAGAAAGTTGCTGACAATTTGCGTGATCACGTCGCGATCGCTGTGCAATATCAGATTCTCAGGGCAGGACATGTGAATCGTCATGCCTTTAGCCTGCAACGCAGGCGTAAAGATCTGCGTAATTTCTGTCATCAGACGGCGGAGATTGACTGGCTGAAGATGCAGTTTCGGTGCGCGCGTAAAGGTCAGGATATTCTGGATAAGCCGTGATAACCGCTGGCCTTCCTGAGTGATCACATCCACATAGCGTCTCTCATGCGTTTGTTCATCATCCAGCCCTTCGCGCAGCAGTTCGGCATAGAGCGTGATGTTGGTCAGCGGTGTTTTCAGTTCGTGTGACACCTGGCTGACAAAATCGACCTGCTGGCGCGCCTGACGCGCCGCGCGGGTATATTCCCGCCACAGCGAGACGCCCAACAGTGCGACGGCGAGAAGCAGCAGGACGATTAATGCGCCGCCCCACAGCCAGATATGCCAGAGCGGTGCGTTGACGCCGTAAGCGCTGACCTGCCACGTTGTGAGTGGATACGCCAGCGTGCGGGAGTCCAGTAAAGTGAGCCGCCGCAGATCCGCCTGCGCGTTCTGATAAAGCTGACGGCCGTTTTCCGTCACCCTGACAATCTGCTGCGGATCCCCCGGGTTCACCTGTATGCCGTTCGCCATATCCATCATCAGCTGTACCCAGGAGAGGCGAAAGCCGATGATCGCCCCCTCTTTCTGCCGCCAGTAGATCAACAGCGGTTCCGGAGTCTCAAAACTAATAAACCAGCCGGCCTGCGGCGTGTCCTGCTCGCTTTGCGTCATATGACTGGCAAGTTGGCTGGGATCGTTGACCAGCGGGCTGAGCAGGCGTACCCACTCTTTATCCTTGTTGCTCAACGGCTGACGCTCATCGGGGTAAAGGAGATGATTTTTCCGCAGCATAAAGACGTCGGCAATGTCGCTGTCGTTCTCTTTAAGCGCGCTGAGGGTGGCGACCTCTGCGGGGTCGATAAAATCGCCAATCGCATGCAGGCGGGAGGCTTTTTGCTGCAGAATATTTTCGATCCCCCTGGCGACGCTGGCGGTTTGCGATTTCGCCAGGGTTTGGGTCTGGTACTGACGCAACAAGACTTCATGTTCCAGAGTGCGAACGCCCAGGTAAGCAAGCAGAATAAAAAACATCAATGTAATGACGAGATAAATCGGCTTACGTCTGAACATCCAGCACTCCTTGTGGATCAGTTCGATTTCGAACTCTGGTTTTTGGTTTTATAACTCTGTTCTTTCAGCGACTTGCGCGACGCTTCTTTGCTTTCGCTTTCCATCCTGTCCAGCAACTTAAGATTTTCCTCTGCGCTCGCCTGTGCCTTCATTCTGGCGGCCGGTGCGCTAAGCGGTAACGCGCTGAGTGTACTGGAGTTTTCGCGCAGGATCGCTTTCGCCTCGTCCATTTTGCCTTCATCGATGAGCTGTAACGCCTGCTCATTCTGAATGGCGGATTTCTGAATGGCGGAATCGACGATCACATCCTCCACCTGCGCTTTCTGAACCTCGTTGGCTGAGGCGGTATAGCTGACGGCCATCTTGTCATCCCAACGCTCTTTCTGCCCGGTGGCGAGGTTGTTATAGCTGACGTTGACCTCAGCGAGCGGCTTGCTTTGTGCGGCCTGGCCTTTCGCCGGCAGCACTTCCAGCATGACATATTTCTCCTGATTGGCGTAAAGCTGGTTCAGTTTAACGGTCACCGTGTTGTCGCGGATTTCACCTTCACGCCCCAGCAGGCGAAGTGGCTTAACGTTGTCGGCGACGTTAATTTGCACCACCACATCCTGAGCGACGACGGACATGACATCGCCAAATTCATGGGCAAATGCCTTCTCCAGGGCATCGGTGTTTTGTACAAACACGTGGTTGCCATCGCTGTACTGGGCAATCGCCGCCATCAGATCTTCATTGTAGCCTTCGCCAATACCCATCGTCGTGATGGCAATCCCTTTGCGGGCGGCAATCTTACCCAGTTCTGCCAGCTCGCTGGTGGAGGAAGGGCCGATGTTCGCCTGACCATCAGACAGCAGGATGATGCGGTTAACATGGGCCTTATCGAGGAATTTACTGTTTTCTTTGATACCGCGGCTGACACCGGCAAACAGGGCAGTACCGCCGCGTGCGGTCAGTCGTTCACGGATTTGGCTGATAAGTTTCGCTTTATTGTCGACTTTGGCCGCCGGCACAATGACATCCACGACGTCGTCGTAAATCACCACCGAGAGCGTGTCCTGGGCGCTTAAAGTGTTCACTGCCATTACGGCAGCTTCTGTGGCTTGATCGATACGCTCGCCGCCCATTGAGCCGGAGCGGTCAATCACCAGCGCGAGGTTGATCGGGCTGCGTTTGGTTGCATGCAGCGGGAAACCCGTCAGTGACACTTTGAGGTAGTTTTTGTCCTGGCTGTTTTCCAGCACCAGAGGGGAAGCCAGTTCGGATTTAATCGTCACTTTCGGCGCGGGCGGTTGTGCCGCCGTTGTTGTCGCAAGCAGTCCCATTGCCAGGGCTGCGAAGAGGTGTTTGAGATTCACGGTACGTCTCCTTGTCTTAAGAATCGACTCCATTCTTATGCGACCGTAACGTCGGTTGGTCTGTAATCTGTATAAAGTTGTCAAAAAGTTGTCAAAACGGCCTGTCAGGCCAAAAATATCCCTTAAAAAAACGCCGGAAACTCAGTCTCCGGCGTTATCTTATCGGTTCACGAACAGCCTTTGCTTACGACTGGGTCTTATCCTGCTTTTCGCGAACTTCACGGTACCAGCGCGGGTGATGCTTCTTCGCCCAGGAGCGGGTTACCCAGCCCTCTACCATCGCGGTAATAGTACCTTTTACCCACAGCGCGGCGTAAATATGCACCATGATAACCACAATCAGCGCGACGGCGGCAAATGAATGCAGCATTAACGCGAAGCGGATCACCGGAATGGAGAACGCTGGCGCAAAGTACGGGCGCCAGATAATCACACCGCTCACCAGCAGCAGCACCAGGAAGATAATCGCCGCCCAGAACACGCATTTCTGGCCGAAGTTATACCGCCCGGTGTCACCCACCTCTTCGTTGACGACAATCTTGCGAATGTTCTTCGCCCAAAAAATGTCATCCCGGTTAATCAGGTTGTGGTGCCAGTAACGGAAGAACATGATGATGAACGAGGCAAACATGATGACGCCCACAAACGGGTGCAGAATACGCGCCAGTTGCGGTGTGCCCATGATTTGCATCAGCCAGTTGAAGGACGGGAAGAAAAAGCCCAGTCCGCTCACCGCCGCCAGCACGAAGCAGAAGGCGGTGACCCAGTGGTTGATGCGTTCCGGCGCGGTGTAGCGCACGATGGTGTCACGTCTTTTCATTTGCGCACCTCATCGTCTTTCTCTTCATGCAGGTTGTTCTCTTCCTCATCCGCACGGTTTGGACCGACACCGACGTAGTGGAAGATGCTGGCCGCAAAGGTCGCGGCAAAGCCGACCGCTGCAAGAGGCTTCCAGATCCCTTTCCAGAATTTCACGGTGGCGCTGATTTCCGGGTTCTCCGGCAGACCGTGGTACAGATTCGGTTTGTCGGCATGGTGCAACACATACATCACGTGCGTCCCACCTACGCCCGCCGGATCGTACAGGCCAGCATTGTCGTAACCACGGGTTTTCAGTTCTGCCACACGCTCGCCAGCCAACGTTTTCATGTCCTCTTTGGAACCAAAGTGGATAGCACCCGTTGGGCAGGTTTTCACGCAGGCCGGTTCCTGGCCGACGGTCACGCGGTCAACGCACAGCGTACATTTATAGACGCGGTTGTCTTCCGGGTTGAGTCGCGGCACGTCGAACGGGCAACCGGCGATGCAGTAACCACAGCCGATGCACTGCTCGGACTGGAAGTCGACAATCCCGTTGGCATACTGAATGATAGCGCCTTCTGCCGGACACGCCTTCAGGCAGCCCGGATCGGCGCAGTGCATACAGCCATCCTTACGGATCAGCCATTCCAGTTTGTCGTTCTGCTCCACTTCCGAGAAACGCATCACGGTCCAGGATTTAGCGGTTAAATCCGCCGGGTTATCATAGACCCCGACGTTGCTGCCGATCTCATCACGGATGTCGTTCCACTCTGAACAGGCCACCTGACAGGCTTTACAGCCGATGCAGGTGGTGACGTCAATGAGCTTCGCCACTTCTTCCTGGAAGTCCCGCGCCTGAGGCGCGGGGGTGAGACCGTTAGTCGCGGAACGACGGATAATGTCTTGCGATTGATAAGCCATAAGTCGTCTCCGTTACACCTTTTCCACGTTCACCAGGAAGGACTTAAATTCCGGCGTTTGTGAGTTGGCATCGCCCACCGATGGCGTCAGGGTGTTCGCAATAAACCCTTTCTTCGCCACACCTTCATAGCCCCAGTGAATCGGAATACCGATAGTATCGATATCCTTACCGTCTGCCTTCAGCGTGCGAATACGCTTAGTCACCACTGCTTTGGCTTTGATATAGCCGCGGTTAGAGGAGACTTTAACAGTGTCGCCATGGGCGATACCGAGCTTGTTCGCCAGCGTCTCGCCGATCTCCACAAATTGTTCCGGCTGCGCGATAGCGTTAAGCAGCGCATGCTTGGTCCAGTAGTGGAAGTGCTCGGTCAGACGGTAAGTGGTTCCGACGTACGGGAACTTATCGGCTTTACCCAGCGCTTCGGCGTCGGCCTTAAAGATACGGGCGGCAGGGTTGGAGATCACGTTCGGGTGCAGCGGGTTGGTACCCAGCGGCGTTTCAAACGGTTCGTAGTGTTCCGGGAATGGACCTTCCGCCATCTTGTCGAGAGCGAACAGACGTCCCATCCCTTCCGGTTGCATGATGAACGGCCCGACGTCGCTGCCTGGCGCGGCGGCGCTGTAGTCCGGAATGTCCATCCCGCTCCATTTTGCGCCGTCCCATTTCAGGATCTGGCGCTTTGGATCCCACGGATTACCCTGCGGGTCAGCGGAAGCACGGTTGTACAGGATGCGGCGGTTCAACGGCCATGCCCATGCCCAGCCCAGCGTATTGCCCAGACCGGACGGATCGGCGTTATCGCGACGCGCCATCTGGTTGCCTTCCGGCGTCCAGCTACCGGCGAAAATCCAGCAGCCACTGGAGGTGGTGCCGTCGTCACGCAACTGAGCAAACGAGCTGAGCTGTTGGCCTTTCTTGACGATCACTGCGCCCGTTGCCGGGTCGATGAGATCGGCCAGCGCTTTCCCGTTACTCTCCATCGCCACTTCTTCCGATGCCGGTTCATGTGGGGTGGAGTAGTTCCAGGTCATGCTCAGCACCTGTTCCGGGTTGGCACCGCTCTGCTCAGCATACATTTTGCGCAGGCGCAGGAAGATACCGGCCAGGATTTCGCCGTCGGTGACCGCGATCCCCGGGGCGTCTGCGCCTTTCCAGTGCCACTGCAGCCAGCGACCGGAGTTCACGATCGAGCCGTTCTCTTCGGCGAAGCAGGTGGACGGCAGGCGGAACACTTCGGTCTGGATTTTCGACGGATCCACATCGTTCGACTCACCGTGGTTTTGCCAGAAGGTGGAGGTCTCGGTGTTGAGCGGATCGATCGTCACCAGGAACTTCAGTTTGGACAGTGATGCGATCGTCTTGTTTTTGTTCGGGAATGAGGCAACCGGGTTGAAGCCCTGGCAGATATAGCCATTGACCTTACCCTCTTTCATCATCTCGAAGTACTGCAGCACGTCGTACCCTTTGTCCCACTTCGGCAAGAAGTCAAAGCCCCAGCTATTTTCCGCTGTCACTTTATCGCCGTAGAAGGCCTTCATCAACGAGACGAAGAATTTCGGGTAGTTGCCCCAGTAGTTGACCTGGTCTTTCAACAGCGGTTTTGGCGTGTTCGCGGCCAGATACGTTTGCAGGTCCGGCTGTTTTTCATTCGGTAGCGTCAGGTAACCCGGCAGGCTTTGTGACAGCAGGCCTAAGTCTGTCAGCCCCTGAATGTTGGAGTGGCCGCGCAGGGCATTAACGCCGCCGCCTGCCATCCCCATGTTGCCAAGCAGCAACTGGATCATCGCCATGGTACGAATGTTCTGCGAACCGATGGAGTGCTGTGTCCAGCCGAGGGCATACAGGAACGATGCGGTTTTGTCTTTCGCGCTGGTTTCCGCAATGTACTCGCAGACTTTCAGGAAGTCGGCTTTTGGCGTACCGCAGATATTTTCCACCACGTCCGGCGTGTAGCGGGAGACGTGCTGTTTCAGCAGGTTCCAGACGCAGCGCGGGTGTTGCAGGGTGGTATCGCGTTTGGCAAAGCCCTCTTCGTCCAGCTCATAGTTCCAACTGGTCTTGTCGTACTTGCGTTGATCCGCGTTATAGCCAGTGAACAGGCCATCTTCGAAGCCGAAATCTTCACGCACGATCAGGCTGGCGTTGGTGTAGGCCTCGGTGTATTCGCGGTTATATTTTTCGTTCGTCAGCAGGTACAGCATCACGCCTGACAGGAAGGCAATGTCAGTACCAGAACGGATTGGGGCATAGAAATCGGCCACCGACGCCGTACGCGTGAAACGCGGATCGATCACAATCAGCTTCGCGCCGTTGTGAATCTTCGCTTCCATCGCCCAGCGGAACCCGACCGGGTGTGCTTCAGCGGCGTTACCGCCCATCACCACGACGAGGTTGGCGTTCTTAATGTCGACCCAGTGGTTGGTCATCGCACCGCGACCAAATGTTGGAGCAAGACTTGCTACCGTTGGTCCGTGTCAGACACGCGCCTGGTTGTCGACCGCGAGCATACCCAGCGCGCGGGAGAATTTTTGCGTTAAATAGCCGGTTTCGTTACTCGACGCGGAAGCACACAGCATCCCGGTGGAGAGCCAGCGGTTAACAGTCACGCCTTCGGCGTTTTGCGCAATGTAGTTAGCATCGCGGTCTTCTTTCATCAGTTTGGCGATGCGATCAAACGCCTCTTCCCAACTGATTTGCTGCCATTTATCAGAACCTGGCGCACGGTATTCCGGAAACTTCAGACGGCTTTCGGAGTGGATGAAATCCACCAGGCCAGCGCCTTTCGGACAAAGTGCACCGCGGTTGACCGGGTGATCCGGATCGCCTTCGATATGGAAGATAGATGCTTTGGCGTTTTTTGCTCCGTCACCGAGGCTGTACATCAACAGCCCACAGCCTACGGAACAATAGGTGCAGGTATTACGGGTTTCGCGGGTGCGCAGCAGTTTATACTGCCGGGTTTCCGCGAGTGCTACGCTGGGTGCAAAACCCAGTGCCGCTGCCGTGGTGCCTGCCATACCGCCAGCGCAGATCTTAAAGAACTGCCTTCTGCTGACCTGCATGGTTTGCTCCTTTTTCGACATTGTCACATCCCTTTCACATTCATGTTGGTGAGCGCTCAGGGTGTGGTTGTTATTTTTCTTTGCGGACGGGACCGCAAAGGTCCAGAATTGGGTTAATTCCCCCCATCCAGGAGGGGCTTGCGACAGAATACCACAATGTTGGTACGTGTGTTCTTATACGGTTAAAAGAAAGTGAATAAGATACATCCAAAAGAAGTCGGAAATGTGATTAATGTCACGAGCTCTCGCCAGGTTAACCTTTGGAAGCGTGAGGATTTGCATCACCCTCAGCCGGATGAGGTCGCTGAAGAGGTGCCCGTGGCGCTGGTTTATAACGGCATTTCTCATGTTGTCATGATGGCCTCGCCGAAGGATCTGGAACATTTTGCAGTCGGTTTTTCCTTGTCTGAGGGGATCATTGACAGCCCGCGCGAGATCTATGGCATGGATGTGGTTCCCTCCTGTAATGGACTTGAAGTCCAGATCGAGCTTTCCAGTCGCCGTTTTATGGGGCTGAAAGAACGCCGTCGCGCGTTGGCCGGACGCACCGGCTGTGGCGTGTGCGGGGTTGAGCAGCTCAATGACATCGGTAAACCGGTGCAGCCGCTGCCGTTCACCCAGACTTTTAACCTCTCCAGACTTGATCACGCATTAAGACATCTGAAAGATTTTCAGCCTGTGGGGCAGCTCACCGGGTGTACGCACGCTGCGGCGTGGGTGATGCCATCGGGTGAACTGGCGGGCGGACATGAAGATGTCGGTCGACATGTTGCGCTGGATAAACTGCTGGGGCGCCGTGCCGCCGAAGGCGAAAGCTGGGTGCCGGGAGCGGCGCTGGTTTCCAGTCGCGCAAGCTATGAGATGGTGCAGAAGTCTGCGATGTGCGGCGTTGAGATTCTGTTTGCGGTCTCTGCTGCCACCACGCTGGCGGTGGAAGTCGCTGAGCGCTGCAATCTGACGCTGGTGGGGTTCTGTAAGCCAGGCAGGGCGACCATTTATACTCATCCGCAGCGTTTAATCGCTGAGTGATTTTGATTCAATTAATTTGAATGAGACGGGCAAATCCTTCCGCTTTTAGTTGTCTGAGTAACGGCCTATTATTTATCACATCAAGGCACGGTGCCTTACTTAAACAACTAAGTTAAAGGGTTTATATCATGAAAAGCATCAAAACTTTTGTCGCAGTTATCGCTCTCGCTACCTCTTTCGGTTCTTTTGCTGCCCAGTCTGTGACCGCGACCGGTTCTACTCTGGAAAGTGCTGAAGCAAAAATCGCCGCTCAGGCTGAACAGGCTGGTGCAAGCTCCTATAAAATCACTCAGGCTTACACCGGTAACCGCGTGCACATGACGGCGGAACTGCTGAAATAAGTTCATCTCCATTGTCGAAAGAGCGCCCTTGAGGCGCTTTTTTTGTGTCTGTCATTATTGTTTTAACAACGACATAAACGCGTCATATCCCGTTAACTCACAAATGGTTTCGGCGGGATGCTGACACAGCACGCTGGCCAGATAGCTGAAGATCTTTAATTCGTGACGTGCGTCAGCGGCAGCGCAAGCAATCAGTACATGGCTGACCGGTTCATTATTGACCTGTACGGGATGCGCCAGAGTAATAAAGAACCCGCGAAAGTGACGCTTCTGTTCGCTCCAGCAGTGGGGGATCGCCAGATGATTGATAATCAGGTTTTCGCCTTCATCTTCGCGGGCGCATATCCGCAGTGCTTCATCACGGGTGATATGTTCCTGCGCCACGAGTTTGTCGCAAATCTGATGGGTAATGTGATGCCAGGTTTCGTCGGCGAGATTCATATAGTGAAAGCTGCCCGGCTCAGAGAAGAAGCGCTCCGGTTGCTGACGAATAAACGCCGTGGCAAGAAAATTTTTGATTTGTTCGGACCCGACTGCGGAAATAATATTTTTAATAGTCAGGACATTTTTTAATGAGTCATCCAATAAATAGTGGCTGTTATTGACGATCAACAGGGGATCAACTTCTTGTCTTATCGCGTACACATCACTGGGAGTGCGTGCAATGATCACCCGACAATTCAATACATCACGTTCAATAGCCTGCTGATTTATGGTGGCAATCGCATTTTGATCGGATAATAAAATGATGGGTTGACGCTCATTTTGGTGCCGCTCCAGCGCACAGGCGAAATAGAGCCCGATCAGATCACTGTCAAACAGCGGAATTTCTAACTGTTCCCGCAGTAGCGCAATGAAGCGCAGGCTCATGTCAAATGCAGCGGGCCAGGCCGCTTTCAGGTTATTCATGCTGCTCTGGCGATGTTCCGGTACCCAAACGGGGGCCGAAACGCATCTCAGCAGGTGACCCGTGATATTTTCAACCAGTTGCGTATCGATAAGGTTCAAAGTGGCGACGCCAGGTACGCGTTGTAGTAAAGCAATCACGGTATCGGCAGACAGGGTCATGGCCTGTTGTTGCTGTTTATCCAGCAGTCCGTGCAGCGTTTTGAACGCGTTCTCGCCAAGATAGATCCCGCCCTGTTCTACGGCATTTTTTAACACTGTATGCCGACATTCAGGCCATGTGCCCGAGAGTTGATTACGCAGTGCATAGACCGCCAGCACCAGACTGGCGAGGTATTCACCCGACGTCAGTGGGAACTCAGCAAGAAGATGTTCACATGCGCTGGTAAGTCGTTCGACAGTGTCTCGCGTCACGCCGGGGAGAGGAATTAACAGCGGGTCTTTTTTGAGCAGGTTCGCCAGCAGGACAATCCGTTTTTCTTCTGGTTCATCAACGAAATGGCCCACACCGGGGCGGCTGGAAAGACAAAATGCACGCTCATAGCGTTGCTTCAGTCGCGACAGACGGTCTGCGACCCAGGTTTCCGGCAAATTAAGCGAAGAAGCCAGTTGTACGCGGGGGGTAAAGTTATTGAGCAGCAGAAGTGCCAGCAAACGATCGTCGTTATCATGGCGTTGTAAAAGCTGAAAAAAGCTGCGCCGGTCGATAATGTCCAGTTGGTAACCCGCACTGCCACCAGGCTGAATGCGCGCTTTCCCGCTGAGGGTAAAATTGATGTAATCAATATCGCGCAGGATTGTTCTACCTGAAACGCCAGTTTGCCGCGCCAGCTCGCTGAGTGAGTTAGGCCGTTGTTCAAGAAGGTCGACAAGCGTTAACTGGCGTTCACTGAGCATCAGATCACCCGGCGAAAGTCGGTGAAAGTTTTGATCTGCTCTGCCGTCAATGAAGTCAGCAGCTCACGGACTAACGTAAACAATGCATCATAATCTTTTGCAGAAATCATGCCGCTATTGGCATGCAGATAGCGGGTGGGCAAACAGAGTGCTGCAACGGGGCGCCCGCCACCCATCACATTGTAGCGTCCACCGTCTGTTGCTCCGGTTTTCATGGTACAGAACTGTAAAGGGGCGCCACTGTTTTCTGCACTCGTCCTTAATGCAGCGACCAGCTGTTGATTTGGGAAATAACGTTTATCAAACAGCATGAGCCCTGGACCTTCACCCAGTTTCAATGGGTATTTGGTGTTGTCGATTCCAGGGACATCACCAGCAACAGCAGTATCCAGGACGATAACCACGTCGGGCCTGATGTGTTCTGCTGAGGTTTGCGCGCCGCGCAGCCCCACCTCTTCCTCCACACTGCCCACGCCATAGAGGGTGATATTAGGATTATCGACGGACTGCAAAAGTTCTGCCATCAGGGCGCAGCCGACACGATTATCCAGTGCTTTGCCGACGATTTTGTCGTCGCCCCAGCAGGCAAAGTTCGCCTCTGGGCTAATGAAATCACCGATCGCAATACCGCGCTTTTCTACCTCTTCGCGGCTGCTCGCGCCAATATCAATGAACATTTCGTCAAATGTCAGTGGTTGCTGTTTCTGTTTTTCGGTGAGGGCATGCGGTGCAACGGAGCCGATAACACCAGGGATTTTAAATCGCTTGCGGGTACAAATAGTGACCCGGTGGTTCAGCATCGACTGACTCCACCAACTCCCAATTGTCGTAAAACGCAGAAAACCGCTATCGTCGATATGTGTGACCATAAAGCCGACTTCATCCATATGACCGACGACTGCCACCTTTGGCCCACAATGACCTTTACGAGCAACAAAACTGCCGAGGCCGTCAAACGTCATTTCATCCACGCAGGATTCCAGCTCATTGATGAGAATTGCGCGCACTTCTTGTTCATCGCCACTGACCGCGCTGGCTTCGCATAATTGCTGAAGTAACTTAATGTTCATGTGCATGTTCCTGTTGCGCGGTCTTGCGTCTCAGCCACAGCCCTTTCAGGATGATAATCAACGCAATGTTCAGTGCGAGGCCAATAGCCAGCACCAGGTAAAAGGAGCCTACCGGCGACATCAGGCCAATCAGCGGATCAAAAATACCTAATCCCGGCGCGAGGCGTTTGATTCCGAAAGCGATCACCAGCATTCCGGTAATACCACCGGAGAGTGTATTGGCGGTAATCATTGGCAGCGGTGCGGCCAGGGCATAAGGAATTGCGGGTTCGGTGGCGACAGTGGCGCCGACCACAATCGCGCTGCTCGCGGCGGCCTTCTCCTGTGAGGTAAACAGTTTGGGTGTCAGATACGTGGCAATGCCTGCCGCGACGGGAGGCATTAGCGCCACTACGCCGACGATGGCGTACCAGTCATAGATATGTTTTTCCAGCAGTGAGAAGCAGAAAAACCATGCGGTTTTGTTGATGGGCCCACCCATATCAAATGCCAGCATCGCGCCAACGAGGAAGGCGGCGCCCATTTTCATGGACGGGGGGATCGTGTTCAGGAAGTGCAGCAGGCTGCTCATCAGATCAGACATCACCGGACCAATAACGTAATACGTCAGCACGCCAAACACCAGCAAAGTGGCGAATGGGATTAGCATCGAGCCAAGCAACGGCTGGAGCGCTTTGCCGAGACGGACTTTGCGAAACCACAGCACGAAATAGCCGATTGCCAAACCCAGTACCACCGCGCCGAGAAAACCAGCACCAGACTGGGTGCCGAGCAATCCTTTGTCGTTAGCCAGATAGCAGACCAGAAACGCCGGGGCAAATGCGGGTTTGTCGGCAATCGACCACGCGATATACGCCCCCATAATGGGGATCATAAAGGTGAAGCCCAGATAGCCGATGGATTCGATAATCCAGGTAAATGACGGCGCACCCTTCGACATATCGGTATACGGCAAGCCGAACTGCACCAGCATATTCGCGATGGCGACCAGGATACCGCCACCGATCACAAACGGGAGCGCAGCGGAAACCCCCGCCATCAGGTGGCTCATTACACTGCCTTGCTGGACATCCTGTTTACCGAGTTTAACGCTACTATCTGCGGTAAACATCTGCGAATGAGAAGGCAACTGTGTGAAAATCTGGTCTATATTTTTTAGCGCCTGGGAAATGGCGATCTCATAGACTTTTTTCCCGGCAAATCGCGCCCGATCGTCACCACTTAAGCCACGCCCGGTGGCTAAAATCACGTAATCGGCGGCGGCAATGTCATCCTGCGTCAGGCGGTTTTCTACACCACTTGCCCCCTGGGTTTCGATTTTAATCGTATGACCGAGCGAGCGTGCTTTTTGCTCAAGCGCTTCGGCCACCATATAAGTGTGGGCGATGCCGGCAGGACAGTTGGTGATTGCTACTAAACGTAAGGATGACTCCATAGCCGCTTCCTTATGAAGTTAAGGTCTGATTGAGCAAAGTCAGTACCTGAGTGGCGTCACCTTGCTTCAGTTGATTGATGAAATCCTGATGGATAAGTTTGCGACACAGGGTGCCGATGATTTTGACCTGATCGTCTTCGCCGGTTTGCGGTATGCCGAGGCAGATCCAACAGTTAACGGCTTCGCCATCGCTGGACTGCCAGTCCACTCCGTGAGTTTTACGGGCAAACAGTACAAAGGGGTGTTCTACGCAGGCGCTTTTGCCATGGGGCACAGCGATACCTGATCCGAATCCGGTAGAATGCAGTTTTTCCCGCATCAGCAGCGTTTGTAAAAACAACTGGCGATCGGTGATCGCGCCATTCCGAAACGCCATTTCCGCGAGTTGTTTCAGAATGGAATAAGTGCTGTTGCCCTGAATATTCAGGTCAATACAACGTACCGTAAGCTCTGACATAGAGAGACTCCGTTAAAACCTCTTTTCTACGATTTTAACGATGCTTTCGTATTGAGATGAGCGGCAATATGTCTGAGCGGAGTGACATAATGTGGGCTAAGCATCAACAGGCTTTGTGCACGAGGCCACATTTTGCAACGCGACGCAGAAAGAAATAATGCGCTGATAAACCTCCCGGACGCAAAAAAATGCGATATTTCTCACATTTCTCTCTTTTTATAAACTCGATATGACGTACAGAATAGGGGCGCGTAAAAAGGATGAGGGGGGCTTCAATTAACTAAATGATAATTAACGGAATTAAAAAATCACGCTTTGATAAATTTCATTTTTATATGTGATTGGCATCACAAAAATTGACCATGCAATCAGTCTGTCAATATTACTCGCCTCTGAATTTATCAGCATAATGTGATCTTCATTGCAAATAGCGGACTTGAAGTCAGGGAAAAATGTTTCCACGGGTGCTTCGGAGGAAACGCAATGAAAATTGGTATTGTCATTAGTGGGGGCGATGTGTCTGGAATAAATAATTTCATATTCCAGATTGCCCGACTCGCGGATGCAAAAATTACCTTATTCAATGGTGGTATTCCCGGCTTGCTGGAGAAAAATCATCATGACGTGGCATGGCGCGATTTGGTCGATTTTTCTATCGCGGCAATACCTCTCATTACCTCGGGAAGAACGACCCGTAAGTTGCAGCGTAGCGAATATGAAACGATCGCCAGAAAACTCAAGTCGCTGCACATTGATGTGTTAATTATGGCGGGCGGTGACGGCAGTTTACAGTTTCTCAATACCCTGAGCGAATTTGATATTAATTGTTTTGGCGTGGGGATGACTATCGATAATGATGTTTATGGCAGTCATTATACGATTGGTTTTTCGACCGCCTGTGAACAGATTATTAAGGAGGTTTCTCGTTTACGAAATACGGGCAGAGCGCTACCTGGTCGCGTGTTTATGGTGGAATTATTGGGGGGATATTGTGGTGAATTAACGCTGCAATCCGCAATTAAATGCAATGCGGATATCGCCCTGATTCCGGAATGCCAGATGTCGCTTGATGCCTTAGCGGAACGGGTAAGGCAAAAACTGACCGTCCAGAATAGCGTGATTATTCTGTGCTCAGAAGGCTACACCAGAGAATATTCTCCCGGTTTTCAGGGGGCGATTGACACCATGATAAAACAGCTCGAACCACGTATTGGCGAGCGCATTCGTAAAACGATTGTTGGTTACGGTTTACGTAATGGCGATCCGACCTGTGAAGAAATTTATCAGGGCACCATCATGGCGAGCGAAGTGGTTCGATGCATCCAGTCAGGGATGAAAAATAAAGCGATTATTATAAATCAAAGCAATAAACCTATTCCGATTGATCTCGTAAGTATGAAAAAACGTCTGGTCGATACAGAAGGACATCATTACAAACTTGCCAAACAACTCAATATTATTTGAGGAGACCTTACATGCTGAAAATTCTTTGCGTATGTGGCTGCGGCCTCGGTTCAAGTTTTGCTATTGAAATGACGGCGAAAGCGGTTTTAAAGAAACTGGAAATTCCTGCGCATATCGAACATACCACGGTATCTGAAGCAGGGGCGTTTAAATCTGACATGATCCTGACGCAAAAAACCTTTGCTGACATCTTAACGGCGGATGCCAGTGAAGAAGAAATTAAACGGGTCGTGGTTCTGAATAAGCTCACGGACAAAGACGAAATTGAAGCCAAAATCGTCGCGTTTTTAAAAGAGCGGAATCTGAAGGTAGCTCATTATGAATAGCTTCGTTGAATTCATCGTTAAAGATTTGCTCGGTCAGGCGTCGATATTAATCGCCTTTATCGCGATGCTCGGACTGATCCTGCAAAAGAAATCACCGGGAAAAACCGCAGAGGGGACGTTTAAAACGCTGCTCGGTTTTTTAATCATGATGGCCGGGATCAATATTATTGTCGCCACACTGACCTTCCTGAACGATATTTTTACTCAGGGATTTGGTATGAAGGGCTACATTACCGATGTGGCTGCCATCGCCGGGTTAGCTAACCGTGAGTTGGGCTCAGAAGTGGCGTTAACCCTGATGGTGATTTTTGCCGTCAATATCATCATCGCGCGTCTGACACCGCTGAAATACATCTTCCTGACCGGACAAGCGTTATTGTGGATGGCGACCATTGGCGCGGTCATTGGCTATAAATCGGGGCTCACCGGACTGCCGTTGATTCTGACCGGCGGGGTTTTTGGCGGCGTGATGGCGGTGCTGATGCCTGCGCTGGCGCAACCGGTGGTCAGGCGCATCACCGGCTCGGATGATGTGGCGCTGGGGCACTTTTGTACTATTGGCTATCTCGTGCAGGCGGCGGTGGCTAAAGTGGTGGGCAAAGGATCTCGCTCCACGGAAGACCTTGAATTACCCGATAATTTCAAGTTCTTACAGGATACCTATCTCGCCATGGCGGTAGTGATGGTGCCGATGTACCTCATTCCGGCGCTGGCGGCGGGTCCGGAATATATCGCCCAGTTCTCCGGCGGCGTGAACTATCTGATGTATGCCTTCATGCAGTCCATTCAGTTTGTGGCCGGTGTCTTCGTGCTCTACAGCGGCGTGCGCTTACTGCTCAACGAACTGGTTCCGGCATTTCGCGGTATCGCTATGCGTATCGTTCCGGATGCAAAGCCCGCGCTGGATTGCCCGGTTCTGTTCCCTTATGCCCCCAACGCGGTGATTGTTGGGTTCCTGGCGACCACTGTCGGTTCCATCATCGGTATGCTGGTGTTCCCGATGTTTGGTCTGGCGATGATCCTGCCGGGTCTGCTAACTAACTTTTTCGCCGGGGGGACCGCGGGCGTCTTTGGCAACGCGCTGGGCGGCCGTCGTGGCGCGATGATCGGCGGCGTAGTTCACGGGCTGTTCATCACCTTCCTGCCTGCGATTCTGGTGCCGATGCTGGAAACCTACGGTTTCACCGGCGTCACGTTCAGCGATTCTGACGTCATCAGTTCCGGCCTCGTTTTAGGCCACGCCTTCCAGAATAACTGGCTGTTTGTCGCGTTGTTCATTGTTTTTGTTGCCGCACTGGCATGGTTCGTAAACGGTAAATCCGCTAAGCCAAAAGGGGAAAATGTTCATGAGTCTGTATAATTTCAACGAGATCCTAAAAATCGGCCAGGAAAGAAATTTCAAAGCGATTGGATCCTTTAACCTGCACTGTATTGAAATGCTGCCTGCGTTTTTTAAAGCGGCGCAAAAAACGAATAGCCCGTTAATGATTCAGATTTCAACCGGGACGGCAGAATATCTGGGTTATCGCCTGCTGGTTGATGCGGTGCGTTCGCTGGCGGAGAGCGAGAATGTCCCGACCTGTCTGCATCTGGATCACTGCTCTGATATCAGCGCCATTGAGACGGCGATGAATGCCGGATTTTCCTCGGTCATGTATGACGGCTCGCACCTGGAACTGGAAGAGAATATCGGTAATACCCGCATCGTGGTGGAGATGGCCAGACCGCGCAATATTACGGTGGAAGGCGAGCTTGGGGCTATTGGTGGCTCAGAGGATGGTAAAGCAGTGGCGGCAGAGGATATCTGCTTTACGACGGTAGAAGATGCCAAACGCTTCGTTGAGGAAACGCGAGTCGACATGCTGGCGGTGTCGGTGGGGACGGTACACGGCTTGTATACCGGCAAGGCACAGATTCAACATCAGCGGCTGCAAGAGATCAGCGCCGCGACCGGTGTTCCACTGGTATTACACGGGGGAACGGGGGTGAGTGATGACGATATGCGCCTGGCCGTCACTGAAGGCATTAATAAAGTGAATGTCGGCACGGAAATGAACGTACAGTGGGTCGACCAGTGTAAAAATACCTTTGAGAAAGGCAAAGTGAATGACAGCGTACGTAAGTTTTTAATTCCGGCAAATAATGCCGTCACCCAGGTATTAATGGAAAAGATCGCGTTATTTAAATAACTCCGTTATTAATAAATGATGTTTTGTTGCCCTGTTGTCCATCAGGGCGGGGGATCGCTATGTTTGAATCTTTGAAATCGTTATGGAAAAAAGAAACACGCCCGCCGGAAGATTATGATGAACAGTCCCGTGTTCTGGCAGGAGAAATCGCCAGGCTGGAAGGTGAACTGCAGGGCAACCCGGGTAATGGTGAAATACAGAAAGCATTAATGCTGATCTATAACCGGGCGCTGTCGGTCTATGCCAAAAGCCAGACGCACCGGCAGGATATTGATTCGCTTTTTGTGCGTATAGATGAGTTGCGTAATGTTATTCGCCGGAATATTTAGCGTCGGGTTTATTAAGCGCTTAGGGAGTCGTCATGACGATAAAAGAATTACTGATCGAGGCCGATGCCATTCAGGTTGGCGTCGCGGAAAACGACTGGCAGAAGGTGATTCAACTGGCGGCCAGACCGTTGGTCGCAAAAGGGTATATTTCAGCGGAATACGGTCAGGCAGTTATCGACAACACCCTCAGTCATGGGGCGTATTATGTATTTGATGAAGGGGTTGCGATCCCCCATGCCCGTCCAGAATGTGGGGTGAAGCGCAACTGTTTTAGCATGGTGCTGTTGGATAAGCCCATTCAGTTTGCCGACAGTGAAGCCGCCGACATTGTCATTATGTTTGGTGCACAGGACAGTAATGCGCATATTGAAGAGGGCATCCGCGCCATTGTCGCCTTACTCGATAACGATGAACGCATGGCGAAGTTGCGGGCGGCACGTTCCCAGGAAGAGGTGGTCGCGTTGCTATGAAACGACACCTCTCGCCGGACTGTAAAACAGTGATTCTGATTAACGGGATCCCCGCTTCAGGTAAAAGTACCATTACTCATCAGCTCTCCGGGACCTTCAGTCTGCCATTGCTGACGATTGATGGGATCAAAGAGCCGTTTATGGCGCGCTTTACGGATATCGACCGACCTTTCAACCGGCAGTTGGGCTGTGCGGCCTATGAGGTGATCTGGTCTATTATCGGCCACGCTCCGGCGAACGTTGTCTGGCTGGTTGATGCCTGGTTTGGCTTTCAGCCTCGCGAGAGGTTGCAACAACTCTTGCAGCAGGCGGGCGTTGAGAAGGTGTTGGAAGTGTGGAATCAGATCACGCCTGAGCTGGCCGTGACGCGCTATGCCACCCGCTTACAGGATCGCAAACCGGGTCATCCCGGTGAGGAGTATCTACCCGAACTGGCGCAACTGGCAGAACGCGCCGAACCGATGCGGCTCGGGCCGGTGTTTACGGTAGATCAACAGCAAACGCTGGATATTGAATCCGTTATCGCCTGGATAGACGAACAGATAGACAAAACCTGAACGGTAGAGTGTCGTTACCCCTTCAAGGGCGCCCGCGGGCGCTTTTTTAGTGTATCCCTACCATTCGCAGCAGCGCGGTCACCACGGCGGCGGCGACGATCACCACAATCAATGGCATCTTACGCCAGGCGAGAAAGACCGCGAACGCCACGCCGAGAACGCGTGCCATGCCAGCAAAATGCTCGCCTTCATAAAAGGTGGTGGCCAGGGCGACGGAAAACAGCAGTACCGTGGCGGCATCGGATAACAGTGCCTGAGCGCGTTCAGAGAGCGCCAGGCGACTGCCCAGTCTGGCGCCGCCGAGGCGCATTAAATAGGTGCCTGCCGATAAAATGGCGATACCGACGATAAACAGCGTCATGTTACCCATTACTTTTTCCTCGTCAGTAAGCCCAGCAGGGAGAGCAGAACTGGCAGCCCGACCGGCGCGAAAGGCACGACGGCGAGCGACACGGCGGCTCCGCTCAGGCCCCGAATCAGAGTGGTACGGTTTTTAAACGCCGGGACGACGAGAGCCAGCAGGATAGCCGGGAACACGGCGTCCAGCCCGATGGTTTCCGGGGCTGGCAGCAATTGACCCACCACGGTGCCCAGCAGGGTCCCCAGCGGCCACAGAATGGCAACGCCGAGGCCACATAGCCAGTAGGCGGCTTTGCGCTGCTCTGGGGTTTTCTGCGACAGGCCGAACACGACGCTTTCATCGTTCATAATATGGCAGCCGAAAAAACTCGCCGCGCGGGTGCCGACCAGATCCCGTACCGTCACGCCAAACGGAACATGGCGGGCGTTAACCAGTAAACAGGCTGCGGCAGCGGCTAACGGATTACCGCCGCTGGCGACAATGCCGATAAACATAAATTCGGATGCCCCTGCCAGCACACAAATAGAGAGTACAAACGGCACCCACACCGGGAAGCCATAAGCCATCGCCAGTGAACCGTAGGACATCCCAACCACGCCTACCGCCAGGCAGACCAGAAAGATTGCTTTTATCGTGTCTGCCTTCAGACAGGAGAAGAAGTGCGCCATGATTTAGCCATATCGAACGAATTTCCATTATAATGAACGCAACATCAGTGTTTGACAAGATGAACGATTCGTTCGATATAAAAAACATGGAGTCGGGTATGACACAACCCATCAGCGTGATCGCCAAAAGTCTGGTTCGCGAGCGTCAGCGGACGGGTCTGTCGCTGGCAGAAATCGCCCGACGGGCGGGGATCGCCAAGTCGACGCTTTCCCAACTGGAGGCGGGGAACGGTAATCCTAGCCTGGAAACTCTCTGGTCGCTTTGTGTGGCGCTGGATATTCCCTTTGCGCGACTGCTGGAGCCGCAGGTGCAAAAAACGCAGGTGATCCGGTGCGGTGAGGGTACGAAAGTAGTGGCTGAACAGGCGCACTATCAGGCGATTTTACTGGCTGCCTGCCCGCCTGGCGCACGGCGTGATATCTATCTGTTGTTGACCCAGCCTGGAGCCGACCGCATTTCTCAGCCGCATCCACCGGGCTCGATCGAGCATATTATTGTCACGAAGGGAAAAGCGCTGGTCGGGCTGACAGAAGCGCCAGAAGTGTTAGGTGAGGGCGACTATATTTGTTATCCCGCCGATCAGGAGCATATCTTCCAGGCGCTGGAAGCGGATACCCAGGCGATTCTGGTGGCCGAGCAGAGTTTAGCGAACCTGGAATTTCACCGTTATGGTATGCAAAAGGCTCCCCCGAATGATTACTTCTAATTATTTTTTCTCTTAATGCATATTTAATTGTTTTTATGATATTTCGTTTATTTTAGCCCTTTTGTTATATTCCTCACGAACTGAAAGCTTTCTGCGTTTACACAAAGAAAGCTGCATGTTAGTAATTGCTGGCCTGCGGCGCGGTAACAGTTGATTATTATCATCAATTGTAGCCGTTATTAAATATAAAAATAACACATACTATTTTGTTATTCATTTTGCGTATTTCTCAAAGAAATACGCTGTCCATTATTTATTTTCAAGGAGCGCAAATAAATGAGGAAATCGACGCTGGCTTTAGCAATAGGTCTGTTATTAATCGCTAATAATGGTTTTGCTAAAACGCAAAAAATGACGCTGGAACAACGGCTCGAACAATTGGAAGCGCGACTGGAGGCCGCAGAATATCGGGCGGCAAAGGCGGAAAATCAGGTTCAGCAATTACAGACCCAACAGGCAACCGAAATCCGTGAAATTAAGGCGGCACAGGGCAACACGCCAGTTAACGGCCAAACCCCTCCTGAGGAGACGAAAAAGAATGCCGCGACACCGAATCTGCTGCTTTCCGGTTATGGCGATCTGAAAATCTATGGTGATGTTGAATTCAACATGGATGCGGAAAGTAATCATGGCTTGCTGGCAATGACCAATGCCAGTGTTGACCATGATCCGACTAACGAACAGTGGAATATTAATGGCCGGATTTTACTGGGCTTTGATGGTACACGTAAGCTGGGTGAGGGTTATTATGCCGGATTCTCCGCCCAACCGCTGGGGGATATGACCGGTACGGTGAATATCGATGATGCCGTCTTCTTCTTTGGTAAAGAGAATGACTGGAAAGTGAAGGTGGGGCGCTTCGAAGCCTACGATATGTTCCCACTGAATCAGGATACCTTTGTTGAACATTCGGGGAATACCGCCAACAATCTGTATGACGACGGCAGCGGTTACATCTATATGATGAAAGAAGGCCGCGGTCGTTCTGATGCTGGCGGTAACTTCCTCGTCAGCAAGCAGGTGGATAACTGGTACTTCGAGTTAAACACTCTGCTGGAAGAAGGCACTTCACTCTATAACGATGACGAATTCCACGGTCGGAGAATGGATCAACAGAAAAACGTTGCCTATTTGCGTCCGGTTATTTCATGGTCGCAGGATGCGTTCTCGGTAGCTGCCGCGATGGAGTCGAACGTCGTCAATAACGCCTATGGCTACACCAACGCAAACGGTAAATTTGTCGATCAGTCGGACCGTACCGGTTACGGTATGACGATGACATGGAATGGTTTAAAGAGCGATCCGGAGAATGGCATGGTGGTAAACCTGAATACCGCTTATCTTGATGCCAATAATGAAAACGATTTTACCGCCGGGCTGAACGCGCTGTGGAAACGTTTTGAATTAGGTTATATCTACGCGCATAACAAAATTGATGACTTTGAAGGGGTGGTGTGTGATGACGGCTGCTGGATTAATAATAAAGGCACCTATGACATTCATACCATTCACGCGTCGTATCAGTTTGCTAATGTGATGAATATGCAAAACTTCAATATTTACCTTGGCGCATATTACTCAATTCTGGATAGCGAAGGCGATAACGTGAACGGCGACGATTCTGATAATCGTTATGGTGGTCGCGTTCGCTTTAAATATTATTTCTAAACGAAAAAGGCCCGGTAGCGCCGAGGTCTACCGGGCTCATCGATTACTCCAGATAAAACACGTTTTTCAGCTCTGCGCTCACCGGGCTGTTATCCGGATTTGCGGGCATGACGTCGCGCATATGCTTCCACCAGCGCTGACAAACGTCAGTGTTGGCAACGGCGTTCCAGCGTTCTTCGGACTCAATCTCTACGGTCGCAAACAGCAAATTACGCGGCGCATCGAGATAGATCGCGTAATGATGCGCCCCGTGCGCTTTCAGCACAGCTTCCAGCTCCGGCCAGATGGGATTATGCCGACGCTGGTACTCCTCATGTGCGTCGGCATTCACCTGCATCACGAACGCTTTGCGGATCATAATGCCTCCAGATACAGCTCGCGTACTTCGTCACGGCTGGCAGTCCGCGGGTTACACGGCGCACAAGGATCCGCCAGCGCTTTGTCCAGCCAGCCTTCGATATCCTCTTTAGTGACGCCAAGCTGGCTGAAACCAGCCGGAATACCGACACGTTTGCTTAATGCGCGGATGGCGTTGATCGCTTCCATACTTGCTGCTTCATCGCTCATACCACGGGTATCGACACCCATCGCCTGCGCGATGCGGGCAAAACGCGCCACTGCGTTCGGGCGGTTAAAGTTTTCGATAATCGGCAGCAGGATGGCGTTACAAACGCCGTGCGGCAGGTTATGCGTGGCGCCCGGCTGGTGCGCCAGGGCGTGAACCAGCCCCAGGCCGGCGCTGTTGAACGCCATCCCCGCCAGATACTGACCAAACGCCATTTGCTCGCGCGCTTCCAGGTTGTGGCCATCATCGACCGCTTTTGGCAGCCACAGGTTGATCAGGCGAATCGCTTCCAGCGCATTGGCGTCAGTCAGCGGGTGTGCACCAACAGAAACATATGCTTCCACCGCGTGGGTCAGCGCGTCCATACCGGTTGCTGCCGTCACGGAGGCCGGGATTTCCAGCATCACGCTGGCATCGTCCACGGCGATATCCGGGATAATGTTCGGATCGATGATAACCTCTTTCACCTGGCGTCCGGAGTCGATGATCACGGCGTTGCTGGTCATCTCGGCAGCGGTTCCGGCAGTGGTGTTAATGGCAACCAGCGGTACGCCTGGGTTTTTCACTTTCCCCACGCCGGAGTAAGCGGTGGAAGGCCCCGGGTTCGCGGTGAGGATTTTCACGGCTTTAGCGGTATCGATCGGGCTGCCGCCGCCAAAGGCGATGAGGTAATCACAGTTCGCGTCCTGATAAGCCGCGTAGCCTTTTTGCACCAGCGCTTCGGTCGGGTTCGGGAACACCTCATCGAACAGGTGGTACGACATTTTGTGCTCATCCAGCGCCGCAAACAGACTGTCGAGCAGGCCCAGCTTAACCAGTTGACCGTCGGTGACGATCAGCGCTTTTCCCCATTGCTTATTCGCTACGAGGTTCACCATATCGCCAATCGCGCCCGCGCCGTGCAGACTGATTTTCGGAAGTGCCAGCATAAAGCTCATGTTGTTTCTCCTTAAAGTGATGATATTTCCGGCGGCAAAACTCCATGTCGCCGGAGGGATTCAGATTCGTCGTCGTTGCATCATTCGGCGGGTAAGAATCGGCAGCGAGATCACCACGATCAGCATCGCGCCGATAATGATCGACATCACGATGCCCGGCACGTTGAGCAGGCTCAGGCCGAAGGTCACCAGCCCCATCAGGAACGCTGCGATGATGACGCCAGTCATGCTGCCGGAGCCGCCGAGAATATTGACGCCACCCAGCACCGCCATTGTTACCACGGCCAGCTCCCAGCCCATCGCGATGGTGGGACGCGTACTGCCGAGTCTGGAGGTGAGCAACACGGCGGCCAGTCCCGCCATGAGTCCGACCAGAGCGAATAAAATCAGGTTGTGACGTTTCACGTTAATGCCGGAGTACCACGCGCCCACCGGGTTATTACCGATGGCGTAGGTGCGGCGACCAAAGTTCGTTTTGTGCAGCAGGAAGGTGAACACGATCGCCAGTACGATAAACAGCGCAAACTCGAACGACAGCGCGCCCCAGACGTAGCCCTGACCAAACCACGTAAAGCTTTCCGGGTAAGCATTCAGCGCCTGATCGCCGAGTAAAATGTAGGTTATGCCTCGATACAAACTCATGGTGCCGATGGTGATCACGATGGATGAGAGATTAAACCGCGTCACCAGGATGCCGTTCAGCAGCCCGCACAAGAGTCCGGTTCCCAGCCCGACGCAGACCAGCAGGGGCGTATCCATTCCCGCTGCCGCGCAGAACCCCATGGCCGTCGAACTCAGCGCCAGAGTTGACGCCACCGAGAGATCAATTTCCCGGGCGATAATCAGCATCGCCATGGGCAGCACGATGATCGCTTTTTCGGTGAAGTTGAACGTTGCGTCGGAGAGATTCCAGATATTAAGGAAGTACGGCGAGGCCAGCGCGTTGACGATAAATACCGCCAGGGTGACGGCGAACAGAAAACCCTCCCAGCACAACAGGCGTTGCCAGACCGCGCGCGTATCGGGGGCGCGTTCGATCGCTTCAGACGTCATCACTTTATTCATGAGTTCACCGCCTGTTTTTGCCGTGCCAGCGCTGCGTTGCGCAGAATTAACCGGCCTTTGTGTTTATTGCTGCGTTCGTTGAGCAGAACGGCAATCACGATCACCGCGCCGGAAATAGCCATCTGCCAGAAGGGTGAGATGCCAATGACGGGCAATGCGTTATTGATCACGCCAAGGAACAATGCGCCACATAGGCAACCGAGAACGCGACCGATTCCTCCCATTGTACTGATACCCCCAATCACACAGGCTGCCACAACCTGTAACTCAAAACCGTTAGCTACATCGACATAGGCAACAGCGAATCGGGAAATCCACAGGTAGCCGCAGAAACCGGCGAGGGCACCCGACAGGCAGAAGCTGATGAACTGCATTTTCCCTGCGTTGATCCCGGTGTAATACGCCGCAGTGGCATTCCCGCCTGCGGTGTACAGCGCTCGTCCTGTGCGGCTGTAGCGCAGGAAGTAGCTGACTACGATAACGGCGGCGATGGCGCACCAGCTCAGTACCGGCAGGCCAAGCAGAGCAAAACGAGGAAGGGCGAGGAAGCTGTCGCTCATCTGATGCGAGTTAATCCAGCCGCCGTTCGACAGCAAAAAGATAATGCCGCGATAAATGCTCATGGTACCGAGCGTGACCACTATCGCCGGGATACCTAATTTCCAGACCAGCAGACCGTTGATCATTCCCATCACCAGACCGCAGGCGGTTGCCAGTAATATCAACGCCCAGACGGGGATCTCAGGATGCTGGAAGTTGAGCAGGGCGACGATCATCCCGGTGAGCGCCAGATTGGCGGCCATCGACAGATCGATACCTTTGGTCAGTAGTACCATCATTTGCCCGAGCGCGAGGATGAGCAGAATCGAGGTGTCATTGAAGATTTCGGCCAGATTGCCAGGAGAGACAAACGACGGGACGCGACTGCCGATGGCGGCGATCATCAGGAGAATAACCGCTGCCAGCAGGGCTTCGCGGTGTTTGAGCAGGCGCTGAATCATTATGCTGCCTCCTTATTGATGCCGCTGGCGGCGCTGACAATGGCCTCCGCTGTGGCTTCACCGGCGCGGTATTGCGCGACCATCAGCCCTTCGTGCATGACGATAATTCTGTCTGCCATGCCCATCACTTCCGGGAGTTCAGAGGAGACCATGATCACCGCCAGCCCTTGCGCCACCAGTTCGGACATAAACTGGTGCACCGCCGCTTTTGAGCCGATATCGATGCCTTTGGTCGGCTCATCGAGAATGATCACTTCAGGATGGGTGGCGAGCCATTTACCGATCACCACCTTTTGCTGATTGCCGCCGGAAAGCGTTTCGACCGCCTGACGCCAGCTAAACGCTTTGACCTGCAGGCGTTTAGCATAGCTGTCCGCCAGTTGCCACTCTCGCGCCGCATTGAGTACGCCACGCGGATTCAGCTTACTCAACTGCGGCAGGCTGATATTCTCGGCGATACTCATTTCAATGATTGCCCCCTGTTTTTGTCGTTCTTCCGGCACGCAGACAATACCAGCGCGAATCGCATCGGCAGGCTGATGAAAATGAATGGCCCGTCCGTTGAGACGGATTTCACCGTGAGAAGGCCGGGATACGCCGGACAGCGCCTGCATCAATTCGGTCCGTCCTGCCCCCACCAGCCCGTAGAAACCGAGGATCTCCCCTTTTCTCAGAGTGAAATCAATGTGGGCAAATTCAGTGGGATGGCAGAGATCTTTCACCTCCAGTACCGTCTCGCCTTTCTCGCAGGCCACTTTCGGGAAAGTCTGGGTAATCGCGCGTCCTACCATCATGGCGACCATCCGCTCTTCGCTAATCTCATGAATGTCGCCGGAACTGACGAATACGCCGTCGCGTAGAATGGTGTAGTGATCCGCCAGCTCAAAGATTTCATCGAACTTGTGGGAGATAAACAGAATCGCTTTGCCTTCCTGCTTCAGGCGCTCAACGATTTGATAGAACTCCAGAATTTCGTGTTGCGACAGTGCGGCGGTCGGTTCATCGAGAATCACTACCTGGGCCTCAAAGGAAAGCGCACGGGCAATGGCCACCATATGGCGCTGGGCGATGCTCAGGGTTTTCAGCGTGGCGCGCGGATCGATCTGCACCTCAAGGCGGGTGAGGATCGCCTGCGCCCGACGGTGCATTTCTGGCCAGTCGAGCTTTTTGAAAAAGCCTTTATACAGGTATTGGCCGACAAAAATATTCTCAGTCACCGACAGCTCATCGAACAGCACCGTTTCCTGATGAATCGCGGTAATGCCGACTTTATGCGCCGCTTCCGGCGTCGGGAGCTGAACAGGAATAGCCTTGTAGAGGATTTCCCCCTCATCAGGCTGATAGATGCCGGTCATGACTTTGACCAGCGTGGATTTCCCCGCGCCGTTTTCGCCCACCAGCGCGGTCACTTTGCCTGGCCAGAGATCGAGCTGCACGTTCTCAAGGGCGCGCACGCCGGGGAATATCTTGGTGATCCCATGAAGTTGCAATAAAGGGGTGGACATGTCAGTTCTCCTCTTCATGTAGTGTTGCCGGATGGCGCTAACGCTTATCCGGCCTACAAAACGTATCGGTACCCGCAGGCCGGATAAGCACAACGTCACCCGGCGGCGTGACCCAGGGATCAGAAGATTTTTGAGAACTTATCAATGTTGCTGGCATCGTAGACGAATGGCTTAGCCATCGCCCCATTGCCGTCGGCATCCAGTTGCACTTTACCCAGTTTCCCCATATTGGCTTCGGTTTTGCTGGCGGTGCCTTTAACCAGATCGTCCGCCAGATACGTCGCCGCATAGCCCAGATCGATAGGATTCCAGATCGCAAAACTTTTCGACGCGCCTGACTTCACCGCGCCCGCCATTTCGGATGGCAAGCCGAGACCCGTCACATACACTTTGCCAATTTTGCCCTGATCCTTCACTGCCTGCGCCGCGGCAACAATGCCGACGGAAGACGGGGAGACGATCACTTTCAGATCCGGGTAAGATTTGAGCAGCCCTACTGCTTCGCGGTAGCTCTTGTCTGAGAGATCGTCGCCATAAGCCACGGTCACCAGGTTGATAGACGGATACTGCGGAAGCACCTTTTTCATCTCCGCAATCCAGATATTCTGGTTGGTCGACGTTGGCGTGGCGCTCAGGATCGCCACATCGCCTTTCTCCACGTTCAACGCCTTCAGCGCATCGGCGGCGAGTTTGACGTTGGTTTCGCCGATCAGGGCATTATTTGACGGGTTAAGGTGGATCTGCCGCCCCGCAGGCGCGACGCCGGAATCCCATGACACGACTTTGATACCACGCTGCATCGCTTTCTTCAGGACGGGTACAACGGCATCGGGATCGTTGGCAGAGATGGCGATCGCATCAACACCCTGGGCGATTAGCCCATTCAATACTTCGATCTGCGCTTCAGCGGTAGTCGTGGTGGGACCGGTGTAGATCACTTTGACATCACCGATCTCTTTGGCGGCTTCCTGAGCGCCGACGTTTGCCGCTTCGAAAAATCCATTACCTAACGATTTCGCCACCAGGGCGATTTTTACTTCAGCTAAAGCGGAACCGGACAACGCCAGAGCGGCAACGGTGAGGATCAAGCTTGTCTTTATATTCATTGCTTTTACTCCACATCATGTTGATTCCCATGGGGAATGGTTTGGATTTGCAGGTGACAGAGTTCGCCCCGTCTCAGTGAGCGGGGCGCGATGTTGTTATCAATACAGTTCTAATGCACTGGCGAGCGGGGTGACGCCAAAGCGTTTACCCAGCGCGATCAGTTCTTCGCGGCTGATGGTTTGCTTCATACCGCCCATCGACAGCACTTTGACTAACACTTCGGCGGACTTCTCGGCGGTATCGATCAGTCCAAATGTTTCATCCAGCGTCGGGCCGCTGCCGAATACGCCGTGGAACGGCCACAACACCAGCGAATGTTTCTGCATTTCCTGCGCGGTGGCCTGGCCGATTTCATCGGTGCCCGGCACCATCCATGGCAGAATGCCCACGCCATCCGGGAAGACCACCAGACACTCAGTACTGCCTTCCCACAGTTTGCGGGTAAAAAGCGCGGTGCTGTTTTCCAGCACGTAGGTCAGGGCGATCAGGTTGGTGGCGTGGCAGTGCATGATCACGCGATCTTTACCTTGCGTGGTCTGGATACGTTCGCAGTGCGACAGGAAGTGTGCCGGCAACTCAGAGGTGGGCACCGCCTCGTTCGTCAGCCCCCATAGAATGTGGTAGCCCGCTCCGTCGCTGTCCACTTTCACGATGCCCAAATTGGCGGCGGGATCGAGTTGTACGTTGCGGAAGAATTTACCAGAGCCGGTCACGATAAACGGCGTGTTCGCCAACAGCGGCATTGGCTGGCTCAGGGCAATGTAGCGTGGCGCAGGATGGAAATCGGCGCTGAAAGGGGCAATATCCGCGTCATCGAGACGCAGCGTCAGGTTGCCGCCATTGCGCTCGTCCCAGCCTTTCAGCCAGGCGTCGGAGGTGGCTTTAATCATCCCCTGGACAAACCAGGCGTCGAGAATATTTTGCATAAAAGGTCTACCTGTTTTAGTCAATGCCCGATGGCAATGCGCCTATCGGGCCTGCGATGTTGAATGTGTCAGTAGGCCGGATAAGCGCAGCGCCATCCGGCAATAATGTGTTAACCGCGTTTGCTCAAAATCTCTTTCTCATAGGCGCGAACGCTCTCGAGCCACTGGCTGCCAGCGGGTGTGTCATGACGCTGGCAATACATTTCCCATACCGCCTGCCACGGCAGCGATTTTTGCTCTTCCAGCAATGCCAGGCGTGCGGTGTAATCGCCACTGGCTTCCAGTTGGCGCAGATGTTCAGTGGGTTCCAGCAGGGCGCGCAGCAGCGCTTTTTTCATATTGCGGGTACCGATGACCCATGCCGCGATGCGGTTGATGGAGGCGTCGAAGAAGTCGAGACCGATGTGGACGCGGTCGAACAGGTTGTGGCGTACGATCTCGCTGGCAATCGCCTGGGTTTCATCATCCAGCAGTACCACGTGGTCGCTGTCCCAACGCACCGGGCGGCTCACGTGCAGCAGCAGATGCGGCACATACAGCATGGCGGCGGAGATTTTGTCGGAGATCACTTCTGTCGGATGGAAGTGGCCCGCATCAAGACACAGCGCGGTCTGGCGGCTGGTGGCATATCCCATGTAGAACTCGTTGGAGCCGACGGTGTAGCTTTCTGCGCCGATGCCAAAGAGTTTGCTTTCAACGGCGTCGATATGGTGCGCCGGGTTCAGTTTTTCACTGATGACTTCGTCCAGCGCGTCCATCAGACGCTGACGAGGGGCCAGGCGGTCTACGGTGACATCTTTCATGCCGTCCGGGATCCAGATATTCATCACCGACGGCGTGCCCAGTTGCTCGCCAAAGTAGGCGGATACGCGGCGGCTGGCCTTGCAGTGGTCGATCCAGAACTGGCGGATTGTGTCGTCGGCATGCGCCAGCGTGAAGCCGTCAGCGCTCAGCGGATGCGAGAAGCAGGACGGGTTGAAATCCAGACCAAGTTGATGCGCTTTTGCCCACTCTACCCAGTTTTTAAAGTGTTCCGGTTTGATTTTGTCACGGGCGACCGGGGTATCGGATTCCAGATAGATGGCATGCAGGTTCAGGCGTTTAGGCCCAGGGATCAGGCTGAGCGCCTGCTCCAGATCGGCGCGTAGCTCATGGGCATTACGCGCTTTACCCGGGTAGTTACCGGTGGCCTGAATACCGCCGGTGAGCGATCCTTCCGGGTTTTCGAAACCGGCTACATCATCGCCCTGCCAGCAGTGCATTGAGACCGGCAGACGATCGAGCTGGCGCAGCGCCTCCTCGACATCAATACCTACTGCGGCGAAGCGTTGTTTCGCCAGTTCCCAGGCTTGTTCCAGTTGAGTGGTCATGCGCAAAGCTCCTTTGTCTGTCGTTTTGAATGAAATTGCGTCACATAGCGGGCAATCTCACTGTCAGGATTGGGGGTAAACGTCGTCAGGTTGTAATTAGCGGTGACCACCTGGCGGAAGTCATCGACGTTGTTGAGTTCATCCAGCGTCATCAACTGGATACCGATGTTGCCGAGCGTAGAGGCTTCAACAGGCCCAGCCATGACGCGAATACCGCAGGCATCGGCGCACAGTTGGTTCAGCATGGCGTTCTGGCAGCCACCGCCGACAATGTGCAACTGGCTGAAGGTCTCGCCGCGCAGCGTCGCCAGTTCTTGCAACACATCGGCGTACAGCAGCGCCAGACTGTCGAAAATACAGCGCGCCAGTTCTGCATCGCTATCAGGCACCGGCAGTCCGGACTCGCGACAGGCGGCCTGAATTTCAGCGCTCATGTTGCCGGGGTTGATAAAGCGATCGTCATTCGGGTTGATCAGAAAACGGCAGGCGGGCAATGCGTGCGTGGCGGCAATCAGCGCGGACAGGTCGTCCACCTGGCGCTCTTTCAGCACGCGCTGCAGCAGCCACAGACCCATGATATTTTTCAGTACCCGATAACGCCCTTCCGCGCCGCCTTCATTGGTGATGTTCGCCGCCAGCGCGGCGTCGTTGGTGTAAGGCGTTCGGCTTTCAAAGCCCATTAACGACCAGGTGCCGGAGGAGAGATACGCACTGTGTTTATCAGCCAGCGGCGAGGCGATCACCGCGCTGGCGGTGTCGTGACTGGCGACGGCCACCACGGGGATCTGATTCTTCTGCGGGCAAATCCAGTAACCAATCACGTTGCCCGGATGCGTCGGGTGACCAAACCAGGCGTTGTCTGCCCCCGTCCATGCCAGCAGCGTCTCATCCCAGTCATCGCTGTTGATGTTTACCAGTTGCGTGGTGGTAGCGTTGGTGTATTCCCAGTTCAACTCCCCGGTCAGACGGAAGCTGAAGTAGTCGGGGATCAGCAAGGCATGTGCGACCTGCGAAACCCACTCCGGCTGCTGTTCAACCAGCGCACGCAGCTGGTAGAGCGTGTTGAACGGCAGAAACTGGATCCCGCTGCGTTGATAAATAGTGGTTTTACCGAGCTGTTCCTGTGCGCGTTGCATTACGCCTGTGGTGCGGCTGTCACGATAAGAAACCGGTAGCCCGACGCGTTGGCCTTGTTTATCGATCAGGACATAGTCCACGCCCCAGGTATCAATACCGATACTGTCAATGCGGATGCCTTCATCGCAGACTTTTTCCAGCCCCAGGCGAATGGCGTCTTCGAGACTGTCGAGATCCCAGGTGTCGAAACCGTCCTGCTTTTGCAGGCAGTTCGCGAAGCGATGGATTTCACGCAGCGTCAGGGTGCGATGTTCACTGTCATAGCGCGCCAGCATTACGCGTCCGCTGGAGGCACCAAGATCGACAGCGACACAATGGCGAAAAGTCATAGTGAGGTCCTTCTGAGTTTCATTAAGCCCAGTCTAAAAAACCTCGTCATGGCTCACCTTCTTGTTACTGACAGGCAAAATTGGCCGTTGGCAAGAAAGCAAAGGTGAACGTGATAACGTTCACAGTTTCCGGTAATAGGCGCGATTTCCCCTGATGTGACGCCGTCCGCATTTCCGGATCTTTCCCGTCTTTTCTTGAAAAATTGACCTTGTTTGCTCGGTTTTATGTCAAAAATTTAAGGTGAGGTGGCTAACCCTTAATTACTATTTCTGACATGTTCATTTGACCTGGATGCCATCATGACCGTACTGCACTGCGTGGATTTTTTTCCATCAGGTAAAGCGCCTGTGGCCATTGAGCCCCGCTTACCTCAGTCCGCTTTTCCAGAGCATCATCATGATTTTCATGAGATTGTGATTGTGGAACATGGCACCGGTATTCATGTATTCAATGGACAGCCCTATACCATCAGCGGCGGTACGGTTTGCTTTGTCCGCGACCATGACCGGCACTTGTATGAGCATACGGACAATCTTTGCCTGACCAATGTGCTCTACCGTTCGCCCGATGCGTTCCGCTTTCTGGCCGGGTTAGATCAGTTACTGCCGCAGGAACAGGATGGCGTGTATCCCTCTCACTGGCGGGTGAATCAGAGCGCGCTACAACAGGTGCGCCAACTGGTGGCAAAAATGGAACAGGACGGCGATGAGAGCGATCTCCCCGGCGTCGCCAATCGTGAAATTCTGTTTATGCAACTGCTGGTGCTGTTGCGCAAAAGTAGCCTGATGGAAGGGGCGGACAATAACGATGCGCGCCTGAACCAGTTGATGGCCTGGCTGGAAGATCATTTTGCGGAGGAGGTCTGCTGGGAGGCGTTGGCCGATCGCTTCTCGCTTTCCCTGCGCACGCTGCACCGCCAGTTGAAACAACAGACCGGGCTGACGCCGCAGCGCTATCTTAACCGTCTGCGCTTAATCAAAGCCCGCCATCTGTTGCGTCATAGCGATGAAAGCGTCACAGAAATCGCCTATCGCTGTGGTTTTGGCGACAGTAACCACTTTTCGACCCTGTTTCGCCGTGAATTTGACTGGTCGCCGCGCGACATTCGCCAGGGACGGGATGCGTTACTTCAGTAACGCGAATGCTATCAACGTTTTTCGCCGCCAGAATGTTAATAATCATCGATCTGTGATGCCGGAAATCTTATCCGGCCTGGGTGTTGACGTAATTTGCGGGTCGGATAAGGCGAAGCCATCATCCGGCAAGGAATATTCAGGTGGCGAATCAACTGATTCTTCTAAAAGATGACTTCTTTGCGAATGCCGGACAGGCCGTCGCTGTCGCCGATCGCTATCCGCAGGATGTGTTTGCCGAACATACGCATGATTTTTGTGAGCTGGTGATCGTCTGGCGCGGCAATGGTCTGCATGTGCTCAATGACCGTCCCTATCGCATCACCCGTGGCGATCTGTTTTATATTCGCGCCGAAGACAAGCACTCTTACACCTCCGTTAACGATCTCGTGTTACAAAACATCATCTATTGCCCGGAGCGGTTAAAGCTGAATCTGGGCTGGGAGAGCGCGATCCCGGGTTTTAACGGCACACCGCGACAGCCGCACTGGCGACTGGGCAGTGTGGGTATGACGCAGGCGCGCCAGGTGATAAGCCAGCTTGAGCATGAAAGTAACCAGCACGATCCGATCGCCAACGACATGGCGGAGCTGCTCTTTGGCCAACTGGTGATGACGTTGAAGCGTCATCGCTATGCGACCGACACGCTGCCAGCGACCTCCAGCGAAACGCTGCTGGATAAACTGATTACCGCGCTGGCCGCCAGTCTGGAGCGTCCGTTTGCGCTGGATGTCTTCTGCGATCGGGAGGCGTGCAGTGAACGCGTGCTGCGCCAGCAGTTTCGTAGCCAGACCGGAATGACGATTAACCAGTATCAGCGCCAGGTTCGCGTCTGTCATGCGCAATATTTACTTCAGCACAGCCGTCTGATGATCGGTGAGATTTCGATGAAGTGTGGCTTTGAAGACAGTAATTACTTTTCTGTGGTGTTTACGCGGGAAACCGGGATGACGCCCAGTCAGTGGCGTCATCTCAGTAATTCAACGGATTAGCTTGCCATACCCAGACCGACAATGTTGGCGGCGATGATGATCACCACACATCCCAGACTCAGGACACTGACAGGACGACGCCCGGCGTTGTTCCACTCTTTCAGTACCAGACCGACAATACCACCGCACAGCACGTAGAAACTCATGTGCAGCATCCAACTGATGTAGTCATATTGCGCCGGAATGCGCGCGTGGCCCCAGGCGTAGAAAAAGAACTGCAAATACCACATCAGGCCACCCAGCGCGGACAGCAGCACGTTGGTGATGATAAGCGATTTTGCCAGCGAGAAGTCGGCTTTTACCGACAGGTTTTTCACTTTTGCCAGACGAATAAAACAGAAACCCAGGTTGACCAACGCGCCGCCGCCCATGATCACTACATAGCTCGGCAGGGCGACATACAGCGGGTCTACACCCAGCGCCGCGGCGGCTTCATGCATCGGCTTCGCCGCGTTCATCGCAAACGACATGCCCGCGGAGAAAATGCCGCACATTACCGCCAGCAACAGCCCTTTTTTCAGGTTGAAATCTTCGGCTTTGATGCCCATTTTACGCTCTTTGAGCTGGCCCGCGCGTGTGACGATCCCGACGCCAATCAGCGCAACCAGCACCCCGAGCAGCGTCATACGCCCGCCTTCGGTGTTAATCAACACATCAAAATTGCCGTTGATGATAGGGGTCATCAGCGTACCGACAATCAGCGTAATGCCGATGGCAATGCCAATCCCCATCGACATGCCGAGGTAGCGCATGGTCAGACCGTAGTTGATATTGCCGATGCCCCACATGGCGCCGAACAGAAACACCGGCAGTAGAGTGGAAAGGCTGAATGAACTGTAATAGGCCCAGAAGTCAGGCAGCAGCATGGCGCTGATGGTCCACGGGAGGATCAGCCACGAGACAATCCCACCGACCGACCACATGGTTTCCCATGACCACTGTTTCACTTGTTTGAACGGGGCATAGAAACAGGCTGCACTGGCCGCACCTATCAAATGCCAAAAAATACCCATCGTAATCGCGTTACTCATCACATCATCCTCATTGTTTTTATCGTCGTTTCTAGCCTTCCGACGTCATGAGTTTAAAAATTGCGCAGATGTATAACCTTTTGCCGATTGCCGCGATTTTCCCTTTCTGGCAAAGACCCGGTTAAGTGGGTGATATGGCTCACATAATCAGCAATAGACGTTAATGTAATAACCTTAGTAAAAGTACGGCATTGATAATCATTTTCAATATCATTTAATTAACTATAATGAACCAACTGCTTACGCGGCGTTAACACCCGGCCGCTCGACAATAATGGAGATGATTATGAGTTATACACTGCCATCCCTGCCGTACGCTTATGATGCGCTGGAACCGCACTTCGATAAGCAGACGATGGAAATCCACCATACCAAACACCACCAGACCTATGTAAACAACGCCAACGCGGCGCTGGAAAGTCTGCCTGAATTCGCTAACCTGTCTGCTGAAGAGCTGATCGCTAAACTGGATCAGGTACCGGCCGACAAGAAAACCGTTCTGCGTAATAATGCGGGCGGTCACGCTAACCACAGCCTGTTCTGGAAAGGCCTGAAAAAGGGCACTACCCTGCAGGGCGATCTGAAAGCGGCTATCGAACGTGATTTCGGCTCTGTTGATAACTTCAAAGCAGAATTCGAAAAAGCTGCCGCCACCCGTTTCGGTTCCGGCTGGGCCTGGCTGGTGCTGAAAGGCGACAAGCTGGCGGTCGTTTCAACCGCAAACCAGGATTCCCCGCTGATGGGTGAAGCGATTTCTGGTGCGTCTGGCTTCCCGATTGTGGGCCTGGACGTGTGGGAACACGCTTACTACCTGAAATTCCAGAACCGTCGTCCGGACTACATCAAAGAGTTCTGGAACGTGGTGAACTGGGACGAAGCGGCTGCGCGTTTCGCTGCAAAAAAATAAGTCTTATTTAACAAGACATCGCGTTTATATGACCCCGTCGGCGTGGCCGGTGGGGTTTTTTTGTGATCAAAATCGAATAAAAAACAGCGATCCATAAAAATTGAAACATTGTTTTATTGTGTGGTTGGGATCACTTTTATTATTGTGCTGAATGTCTATCGTTGACACATCTTTACATCGGAAGGTGATGGAAATGCAGATTAAACGCACGATAGAAAAAATCCCTGGTGGCATGATGCTCGTCCCTCTGTTCCTGGGCGCGTTGTGTCACACGTTCTCTCCTGACGCGGGGAAATATTTTGGCTCATTCACCAACGGGATGATCACTGGCACGGTGCCTATTCTGGCCGTGTGGTTCTTCTGCATGGGAGCCTCCATCAAGCTAAGCGCGACGGGTACCGTCCTGCGTAAGTCCGGGACGCTGGTGGTGACTAAAATTGCCGTGGCGTGGGTAGTGGCAGCGATTGCCTCGCGGATTATTCCTGAACATGGCGTGGAGGCAGGATTCTTTGCCGGGCTGTCGACACTGGCGCTGGTTGCGGCAATGGACATGACCAACGGCGGGCTGTACGCGTCCATTATGCAACAGTACGGCACCAAAGAAGAGGCCGGGGCATTTGTTCTGATGTCGCTAGAGTCCGGACCGCTGATGACGATGATCATCCTCGGTACGGCCGGGATTGCGTCGTTTGAACCGCATGTGTTTGTCGGCGCAGTGCTGCCTTTCCTGGTGGGCTTTACGCTGGGTAACCTTGACCCGGAACTGCGTGAATTCTTCAATAAAGCCGTCCAGACGCTGATCCCTTTCTTCGCCTTTGCGCTGGGTAACACCATCGATCTGAGCGTGATAGCACAGACCGGTCTGTTGGGTATTCTGTTGGGTGTGGCGGTGATTATCGTCACCGGTATTCCGCTGATTATTGCCGATAAACTGATTGGCGGCGGCGACGGTACAGCAGGGATTGCGGCGTCCAGCTCAGCAGGAGCTGCAGTGGCGACACCGGTACTGATCGCAGAAATGGTGCCCGCGTTTAAACCGATGGCACCGGCTGCAACTTCGCTGGTCGCCACCTCGGTGATTGTGACATCAATCCTGGTGCCGATTATCACCTCCATCTGGTCGAAGAAGGTCAAAGCAAAAGTGGCGGCAGTCGACATCCAGAATGCAGTGAAATAATACAATAATGCCGGATGGCGCTACGCTTATCCGGCTTGTTTTTGCGTCATAAAAAGGCCTGGTGAATCTCACCGGGCCTTGTCTATTAACGACCAAACACCTCATCAATCGTCCGGCAATCGTGTTCGTTCAACTCGCCGCCCGCATTGCGTGAAACCCCTGTGCAATAGCCAAACTTGCGCGATACCACCGTCTTGATGGTGGTGACGAAATCTTCGCCGATGGCATAAATCGACATGTATACGCCAATTTTCTGCTGAATGTCGCGAAGGGCCGCCAGGTCACCGGCCTTGAACGCCTCACGCGCGCTGACAAACAGCTCCGGCATCACATTGTTCAGCCCAGAGATAATCCCCGCGCCGCCAGCCAGCAGATTGGGAATGAAGTACTCGTCATAGCCTGAAAGGACGGCAAAGTCGTTACGCACGGCCTGCGTTGCCTCGATCATCCTGCGGGTATGCGACTGACAGTCAACGGTATCTTTGATCCCGGCAAAGTTCGGGAACTCGCTGGCAAGCTGGGCAACCAGATCCGGCGTTAAGTCGCTGCCGGTGCGCGGCGGGAAGTTGTAGGCAAACCATTTCCCGCTGAGCTTTTGCCCCAACTGGCGGAAGTAGCTCAGCAGTTGCTTCGGCGTTTGACCGTAGTAATAGGGTGGCAGAACCATCACTGCATCGTAGCCTGTGCGATACGCTTCCTGCGCCATCCGCAAGACATCGTGGATGCAGGTGGAGGAGACGTTAGCTACCATCTTCAATGGGCTCATGCCGCGCGCCTCGCGAATCAACAGCAGGCGTTCGTCAAGGGTGAAGGAAGCGAACTCTCCGATACTGCCCATCAGCAAAATCACGTCGATTTTTGCGTCAGTGAGGCGTTGAAGGTGTTGGCTCAGACCGTTGAGATCGATATTACCATCCTGATCCATTGGCGTAATGGAGGGGCACCAGACGCCAGCAAACTGCGTTTGACCTGTCACGTTGTTGACTCCTTATTATGAAATGCCGTTTCAAAATCACTTCCATTGATAGCATGGATATTTGCGCGTCGTGTGAACCTTGCTCTCATTTTGCGCGGTTGAGGTAAAATAATTGTGGTTAAATAAGGCAAATTGATCAGGGAGAGGGCCAGATGCGATATCCAGTAGACGTGTTCAGCGGCAAGATTCAGGACTACGCGGGAAGCCGCCCCAGTGCAATTGGCAAAATTCAGGTCGATGGCGAACTGATGCTGACGGAACTGGGTCTGGAAGGTGATGAACAGGCAGAAACGAAAATCCACGGCGGGCCCGATCGTGCGCTGTGCCATTATCCGCGCGAACATTATCTGTACTGGGCGCGGGAGTTCCCCGATCAGGCGGATCAATTCGTGGCCCCGGCGTTTGGTGAGAACCTCTCTACCGATGGCCTGACGGAACACAATGTCTATATTGGCGATATTTTCCGTTGGGGCGAAGCGCTGATTCAGGTCACACAGCCGCGCTCACCGTGCTTTAAGCTTAATTTCCACTTTGGTATTAGCGATATGGCGAGCCTGATGCAGAACTGCGGCAAAACGGGCTGGCTGTGTAGTGTGATTGCGCCAGGCATGGTGTCAGCCGATGCGCCACTGGAGCTGGTTTCCCGCGTAAGCGACGTCAGCGTACAGGAGGCGATCGCCATAGCCTGGCATATGCCTTTTGATGATGAACAGTACCATCGTTTACTGTCAGCGGCGGGGCTGTCGAAGAGCTGGACGCGAACGATGCAAAAGCGCCGTTTAAGCGGCAAAATCGAAGATCAATCCCGGCGTTTGTGGGGCAAATAAGCGCTGCTATCCGGCAACGGAAAAAATGCCTGATGGCGCAACGCTTATCCGACCTACCGTTCGTGGAGATTTGTCGGCCGGATAAGGCGTTTACGCCACTATCCGGCACAATACCGTTACGAACGTTTATACAACGGCAACCAAATCACCAGCCGTAAACCGCCCAGCGGGCTGTCTTCGGCTTTCACCCAGCCGCGATGCTGCTGAATGGCGGTTTCTACAATTGCCAGACCCAGACCGGTGCCGCCGGATTCGCGATCGCGTGCTTCATCGGTGCGATAGAACGGGCGGAAAATCTGCTCACGGTCTTCCGGGCTGACGCCAGGACCATCATCATCCACCGTGATCGTAATTCCGTCTTTATCCACTGCGAAGCCGACTTCAATCTTCGAGTGTGAATAGCGCAGGGCATTACGGACGATGTTTTCCAGCGCACTTTCCAGCGCGTTCGGGTTTCCGTACAGCGGCCACGGTCCCGGCGGGAAATTCACCGTAAGCGATTTGCCCATCTGTTCGGCTTCAAAGGCGGCATTATCCAGCACCTCACCCCACAGATGATTGGCTTTCATCGTTTCGCTGACCAGCGCATTTTTCTGCTGATTGCGCGACATGACCAGCAGATCGTTGATCATGCTGTCCAGACGCTGCGCTTCCGTCTCAATACGCTCCAGCTCCTTACTTTCGCCGCTGCGACGACGCAACAGCGCGGTCCCCAGTTGCAAACGGGTGAGCGGGGTTCTCAGTTCGTGTGAGATATCAGACAACAGACGCTGTTGCGTGGTCATCATCCGCTCCAGCGCGGTCACCATCTGGTTAAAACTGGCGCCTGCGGCAAGAAATTCCTGCGGACCAGCTTCCAGTTCCGGATGCTGACGCAGGTTACCCTGAGCCACCTCATCCGCCGCGTTTTTCAACTTACGCGCCGGTTTTGCCAGGCTCCACGCCAGCCATAACAACAGCGGGGAACTGACTAACATCGTGACAATCAGCAACAACAGCGGGCGGTCAAACAGCAGGTTGATAAAATCGGATTGGGAACTGCTGGCTGGTCGAATCAGGTAAAGCTGGTAGTTATCTTCCCCGTCTCTGACGGAGAAGGGCCCCACCATTTCAACGCGACCGTACTTTTTCTTCTGCGGATGATCGGCGTTATCCGCCTGACCAATAAAGTTACGAATGATCTGCATTTCGCTGCGTTCAGCGCCGATCACGCGGCCTTCGGTGGTCACCAATAACAAACGCTGTCCTGGCGGTGCCCACTTATCAATCGCCCGGAACAGACGCCGCCACCACATTAAATCGTTGGGCGGATCGTTCGCCAGCTCCGCTTCGACATGCTGCTCAATCATCAGCCCCTGACGCTGTTCGCTATCCAGAAGCTCGGTCATCTGGCGTGAATCGAGCTTGGGTAACATCAAAACCAACATCAACACCAGCGCCAGCGTCAGCCAGAAGATGGCGAAGATGCGCGCGGTTAAGCTGCCTATCATGAAGCAGAAACCATCAGATAGCCGCGACCACGCAAGGTTTTAAACCACGGGTGACCATCTTTACGATCCGGCAGTTTACGACGCAGGTTGGAAATGTGCATATCAATAGCGCGGTCGAAAGGCGTCAGGCGTTTGCCCAACACTTCCTGGCTTAAATGTTCACGGGAAACCACCTGACCCAGATGCTGTGCCAGCAAATAGAGCAGGGTAAACTCAGTACCGGTTAACTCCAGCGTTTGCCCGTCGAAGCTGGCTTCCTGACGGCCTGGATTCAGCACTAAGGCATCAACTTCCAGTGTCGGTGAACCGTTGTCGTTGTTTTGCTGTTGCTCGCTCCAGTGCGAACGGCGCAGGATCGCGCGAATACGTGCCACCAGCTCACGATCATTAAACGGTTTCGGGAGATAGTCATCTGCGCCCAGCTCAAGGCCGAGAACGCGATCAAGTTCACTGCCGCGCGCCGTCAACATAATGACAGGCGTCTGGTGTGTCTGGCGAAGTGCTTTTAATGTGTCGATACCATTTTTCTTCGGCATCATTACGTCAAGCAAAAGTAAATCAATGCTGTCGTCCAGAAGATCAAGCGCCTGTTCCCCATCGTGGGCAACAATCACGTTGAAGCCTTCCATCTCGAGCAGCTCCTTTAATAGGGAAGTCAGCTCTCGGTCATCATCAACTAACAGGATTTTATTCATTGTTTAAATACCTCCGAGGCAGAAATTACGTCATCAGACGTCGCTAATCCATGACTTTACGTTGTTTTACACCCCCTGACGCATGTTTGCAGCCTGAATCGTAAACTCTCTATCGTTGAATCGCGACAGAAAGATTTTGGGAGCAAATGATGCGCATAGTTACCGCTGCCGTCATGGCCTCAACGCTGGCAGTCAGTTCATTAAGCCACGCTGCTGAAGTCGGTTCAGGCGATAACTGGCATCCGGGTGAAGAACTTACGCAGCGCAGTACGCAGAGCCATATGTTCGACGGCATAAGTTTAACCGAACATCAGCGTCAGCAGATGCGAGATCTTATGCAACAGGCCCGGCACGAACAGCCTCCTGTTAATGTTAGCGAACTGGAGACAATGCATCGCCTTGTCACCGCAGAAAATTTTGATGAAAACGCTGTGCGCGCACAGGCAGAAAAAATGGCGAATGAGCAAATTGCTCGTCAGGTTGAGATGGCAAAAGTCCGCAACCAAATGTATCGCCTGTTAACGCCGGAGCAGCAAGCGGTTTTAAACGAGAAACATCAACAACGAATGGAGCAGTTGCGTGACGTGACGCAATGGCAAAAAAGTTCATCGTTGAAGCTATTGAGTAGTAGCAACTCACGTTCCCAGTAGTAAACCCTGTTTTCCTTGCCATAGACACCATCCCTGTCTTCCCCCACATGATGTGGGGGTCTTTTTTTTCAACGACTTACAAACTTTTCAGGCCAATTTTACCGTCCACACTGTCCACACTTCCGTTTCAGGCGGTTTCAGGCAGTCCCGAAACGGAAAAATGCGTCCACATGTGGACGGAATTATCAGACTCCCAGCCCCCCTTTCAGCGGATTCAGTGCGATAGCGTTCTGGAGATAATCCGGTGCCAGATGCGCATACGCCATCGTCTGCTGAATGCTGGCATGGCCAAGTATCTGCTGAAGCGCAATGATATTCCCGCCGTTCATCATAAAGTGGCTGGCGAACGTGTGTCGCAGAATGTGGGTGGCCTGACCGCGTGGCAGGTCTGGCTTGACCTTCCGCAGCTTCCGGCAGAAGTTTTCATAGTCCACCCGGAACAGCCCCGCGCTGGCGTTGGCCATAATTTCGTCTTCCAGTTCGGAAGAGATGGGAACCACGCGCTTTTTGCCGTTCTTCGTTTCCAGGAATACGACACGGCCGTGCATAATCTGCGATTCCGTCAGCGTACTGACCTCTCCCCAGCGTCCGCCTGTGCTGAGGCACAGCAGGGCAACCAGTCGGTAATCGCCCGTCAGCGTGTCCAGCAGGCGGCTAATTTCCGGTTTTGTGAGAAAGGTCATGCCGGGATTTTTCTCTTTCAGGGGAGGCAGACCACGCAGCGGGTTTTCCCCCTCAAACTCATCCAGCTTGATCAGTGCGCTGAACATGCCGGACAGCCGGTAAATATCGCGGTTGACCGTGGATGCGCTTATTCCCTGCGCCAGCCTGCGGCTGCGGTGGACTATCAGCATTCGTTTGTTAACCTCGCCTACCTGCGGATTATCCAGCGCGGTAATGGTTTTGATGAGATGCCTGTTTTCAATCTCGCCATTCTTCTGCGTCTGGCCGTGGTAGAGCCACCACAATTCTCTGATATCGTCCAGCGTGCGCCTGTCAATCTGTGCTGCCGGATCCCATTCCTTGCGCTGAAACTTACCCAGCATGTAGCGTTCATACGCAACAGCATCAGCCCTTCTGTTAAATATTTTGCGGATCCGCTTACTGGTGCGTCCGCCCGCTCTTGTGTCCAGTTCATAACGTCCATCATCGAGCTTCTTAATCGCCATAGCGAAGCCCTCCGATGTAGCTTCCGGCCTGCGACCACAGGCAGTCAGCAAATTCAAAATACAGGTCTAACCAATTTTCAGCTTTTAACGGTGTGATTTTGCTGTTTTGGGGGTTAAATCCGGAATATCCTCCGGTTGCTCTGACCCATCAAGAGAGAGAGCCGGGGATATTTGACCTACCTCCGGCATGGTTTCGTCCGTTGAAAGCCAGTAAGCGTATTTTTTGAATCTTGGGTTTTTGGTTATCTTCATAAGAGCGCCTTCTGTTACTTGGAAACCCTTTGTTTCGTAGTTCGTTAGCGTTCCATAAGGTAAGCCAACTGCATCAGCAAACTCTTGGCGGGTCATTCCCTCAGCCTTGCGGATTAAACGAAACTTCTCACCCATACTTGACATATGTGCCATGTAAGGAATATCCTCCATTTTGTAATGTGTCACATGTGGAATGTTCCAGAGTGTTCTAGAACGGTCTGCAAAGGTTTGCAAAACGGAGGATAACACATGAACCTTGATGATTTGCTTATCAAGTACCCGCTCGAAGGGGTGACAACTGAGAAGTTCGCGGAGCTGTTGGGTAAGTCTAAAAATGCCGTGGATATGATGGTTAAAGCGGACAAAATTCCTTTTATTGAAATTCAGGATCCGGAGAAGCCTGGAGCGCGTACGGAGAAACTGATTTGTATTGAGGAATTTAATAAAGGCATCCGGCTTGCATTTGCAAAAAAACCAAAAGCACAACGCGATGCGTGGCTAATGTGGTTAGGGCTTTAATTATGAAGACTAAATACGCGACCCTGATTCGTAGCCTTTTGCAGAATTACCACGCACAGGCAAACGCGATTGAAAAAGAAACGTTCTCTGTCCATAGCGATGGTATCCAGTTAATGGAATTGAATATCCAGCTTGCGAAATGTCTTGAGGGAATTACTTCTACTGCCCGTTTTAATAACGACAGTGATGATTTTGAAGAGTTGCACAAGATTACGCTTATGGTGTTTGGTGGAAATATACCAACTGAAAATAACATTTCCGGCCTTATGTCGCTTGCTACCACAGCGTTAAAAAGTAATAACTCGCATCTAAAATCTGTTGCAGCTTCCCAACGTTAAGGAGCCGATATGAAACATTTAATGATTGACCTTGAAACAATGGATAATAAACCGACTTCTGCGATTGCTTCTATCGGTGCTGTGTTCTTTGACCCTGAAACTGGCGAAATGGGTGAGCAGTTTTATCAGCGCGTTAGCCTGGGCAGTTGTGTAGGCCACGGTCTCACTATGGGTTCAGAAACCGTATTATGGTGGATGCGTCAGGATGCCGAAGCGCGTAGCGAGCTGCTTAATGATGATTGCCTGGACTTGCCTCTGGCTTTAGCGAATCTGGAATCCTTTATTACTGAGCATTCTGACCCATCTAAAGTGCAGGTGTGGGGGAATGGTGCGGCGTTCGACAATGTTATTTTACGTAATGCATCAGATAAATGCGGGTTTGCCGATCCACTTTGGTACTGCTGGAATGACCGTGATGTAAGAACGGTTGTTGAACTGTCAAAAACACTTGGGCTGAATGTTCGTAATATTATTAAGTTTGATGGTGTTAAACATCACGCTTTATATGATGCCATTCATCAGGCTAAAGTTGTTTCTTATGTCTGGATGTATCTTGTAAAAATAGCCAGTGTGAAATGACGATGCTTACAGTGACCTCTCATGCAAGTGAAAGTGTCATAGTAAAGGCATTTTCTGTGCTGACGGAATATTACAGCGGCAAAAAAGTATATCAGGTTATAAAACCGCATCATTATTTCTCTGTTCATGTTTCTTATCGCTGGCGATTACTGAGTAAGGATAAGGGCAGAAGCTGGGAACTAATGACACATGAGCGATATAACAAGCAGTACAGAATATAGTTTTTGCCTTTTACCCATTATTTCACATCTGGATTATTTATGAACGAAACGATACAACAGGACGTTGTGCGCCGTCTTGTTCGGGATTTTGAATTTAAAGAGCGGGATAAGTATTTGCAGCAGGGCGTTTGCCCTGCCTGTCGTAAGCGCGAATTATTTACCAGCATAGAAAAGCCCTGGATTCTGAAATGTGGCCGTGAAAATAACTGCGCACATCAGATCGTCGTCAAAGAGCTGTATCCGGATATCTTTGAAGACTGGTCAAAACGGTACCAGGCCACAGAAGATAACCCTCATGCGGTAGCTGAGGCATATCTGCGCGAGGCAAGAGGGCTGGAGACTGATCCATTAAAAGGCTGTTTTACCCAGGGCACATTCGTGAAGGATGGCATGGGCTCGGCAACGGTCAGATTTTCGCTGTCATGCGGTGCAACATGGGAGCGCATCATTG